>JACCDL010435971.1_pt1 | contig 59213 bp, 49 predicted proteins | sample 7441931 | NCBI WGS metagenome assembly JACCDL01 (sample SAMN15323437, study PRJNA562643) | freshwater metagenome | isolation source: river surface water | place: USA:Blue River Watershed | collected 2017-08-16
CAGCCGACCTTGAACGCCCCGCCGTAGCCACCGAGCAGGTCGCACTCATCCTTCCGACCAGCATGTGTTCGACCCAGATTGCCCGGCTCGCCGCCGAGCGTTTGAACACGCAAGGCCTCGCGTCCCGGATCGGGGTGTCACGCTTCGTCACCTTCTCGCACACCGAAGGCTGCGGTTTCGGGGGCGAGACTATGTATCGCCTTCTGGAGCGGACCTATCTCGGCTACCTCACCCACCCCAACGTCCGCCACGCCCTTCTGCTGGAACATGGCTGCGAGAAGCTGCCGAACGACGTCATGCGCCGGCAGCTCGAGCGCGCCCAAGCCCCGCTGGATCGGTTCGGCTGGGCCAGCGTGCAGCTGGACGGCGGCATCGAGAGGGCGATTGGCCGCATCGCGGAGTGGTTTTCGCGCCATTCCGGCCCTCTCGCCCCGTCTCCCAATCCGACGCCGGACCCGAAAACGCTCACTTACGCCCTGCTCACGGAAGGCCCAATTTCGCCGGTTTCGGCCCGGTTTTTCGCGAAATTAGCCCTCGAAACCGTCTCCGGGGGCGGTTCCGTGCTGATCGCAGAAAGCGATCCCCTCCTGGCCGACGAGGCCTTTCGCGGCGCGATTTTCGGTAAAAATGTCCCCCGCGCCTCACTCGTTTATGGTCAGCCGATCCGCCTCGCCGGACTCCATGTGGTCGACAGCGAAACGGACGATCCGGTCGAAAACCTGACCGGTTTTGGCGCCAACGGCGCCCATTTGGCCCTCGCCCTCGCCCGCCATCACGCCCTCCCCACCCACCCGCTGGTCCCCTTGCTCCAGCTTGCTGAACGAGAAACCGGCGCCGCCAAGGCGCGGGAAGACATCGACCTCGTCCTGACCGGTGATCCGGCCAACGATGCCCCACTCGTTCTCTCCCTCATCCGAGAAACCATCACCGGCATCCGTCAGCCTGCGGCCCTAAGACACCAGATGATCGACTTTCAGCTCACCCGCGGGTCCTTGGGCCTGACCACCTAAGCGACCAAAACGGCAACGGGCGGCTCTCGGCCCGCAAAGGGACTCAGACCCGTGCGTGAACCTGAGCGCCTGGCGCTCGATCGCGTCGATAAGCCCAAAAACGCGAAAAACGCCTCGTTTTCCGGCCAAAACCCGAGGATTTCCGGCCAAAATCCCTGCCGTTTCCGGTGCACCCGCTAGGCAGGACACCTATTTTTTCACCCTCGCTGCACCCGGGTTTTCCCCAAATTTCAGGCCTTTTCAGGCCATTTCCTTCGGATTTCAGGCCGTTTTCCCCGATTACCCCCGTGAACCGTGAATCGGAGATTGCGTGAACCCCTCGGATAATTTTGAACGACCGACCTCCGTTTCGAACTAACCAGTTCCAGACTACTCAACTCGCAACCAAGGCCTCCCTTTGGACCTCAAACAGATCAAACTGATTATCGAACTCATGAAGCGCTCGGAGCTCACTGAGTTCGCGGTCGAGGAAGAAGGTTTTAAGCTCAAGATCCGCCGTGGCGGTAACGGACTGCCGCTGGTTTCGACCGGGCGCGGCTCCAACCCGCCCTTCATCCACGGGGACACCGTGCCGCCGATTCCGGTCGCCAGCGCTCCCGCCGCGCCGGCCAGTGCGCCCGCCTCCACGGCGCCCGCCGCCGAGGAAGCCGGAGTCACCTACATCAAATCTCCCATGGTCGGCACCTTCTACCGTGCCGCCTCGCCGGAAAGTAAGCCGTTCGCGGACGTTGGCACCAAGGTCGTCGAGAACTCCGTCGTCTGCATCATCGAGGCGATGAAGATCATGAACGAGATCCAGTCCGAGACCAAGGGCACCGTGCTCGAGGTCCTCGTCGAAAATGGTCAGCCCGTCGAATACGGGCAGCGGCTCTTCAAGGTAAAGCAGGGCTAGGTCTCCTTCGGACCACCCGGCTCCACCACATTCGACCGCGCTCCCGCCGCGGCCGCTCCCTCTTCCGTAGATGATCCAAAAAGTCCTGATCGCCAACCGGGGTGAGATCGCCCTGCGCATCGTCCGTGCCTGCCGCGAACTCGGCATCAAGACCCTCGCGGTCTACTCGGAGGCCGATGTGCAATCGCTCCACGTCCAGCTGGCGGACGAAGCCATCTGCATCGGCGGCAACAAGAGCTCCGAGAGCTATTTGCGCGCCGACCGGATCATCAGCGCCGCGGAAATCGCCGACGTGGATGCCATCCATCCCGGCTACGGCTTTCTCTCCGAGAACTCGAAATTCGCCGAGCAATGCGAGTCGTGTAACATCAAGTTCATCGGGCCGAAGTCGAAATCCATCAAGATGATGGGCGACAAGTCCGTGGCCAAGGACACCGTCCGCAAAGCCGGCGTGCCCACCGTTCCCGGCTCCGACGGCCCCGTCGAATCCGAAGCGGAAGCCGTCAAGATCGCCCGCAAGATCGGCTATCCGGTCATCATCAAGGCCGTCGCTGGCGGCGGCGGCCGCGGCATGCGCATCGCGCACAATGACGTTTCCTTCGCCAAGGAGTATCACGTCGCCCGCGGTGAAGCCGAGAAGGCCTTCGGCAACGGTGCCGTCTACATCGAGAAATACATCGAACGCCCCCGCCACATCGAGTTCCAGATCCTCGCCGACTCCCACGGCAAGGTGCTGCATCTCGGCGAGCGCGACTGCTCCGTGCAGCGCCGCCACCAGAAACTCATCGAGGAGTCGCCCTCCCCCTTCCTCACCGCCGACCTCCGCAAGCGGATGGGCAAGGCCGCCGTCAAGGCCGCCGAGGCCGCCGAATACGAGAACGCCGGGACCATCGAGTTCCTCGTCGATGCCAAGGGTAACTACTACTTCATCGAGATGAACACCCGGATCCAGGTCGAGCACCCCGTCACGGAGGAAGTGACGGGTATCGACCTCATCAAGCAGCAGATCCGTGTGGCCAACGGCGAGAAGCTCGATTTCGACCAGGGCGACGTGAAGTTCGAGAAGCACGCCATCGAGTGCCGCATCAACGCCGAGGACCCGGCCCGCAATTTCGCCCCTTCCCCCGGCACGATCGGCCTCTACTACGCCCCCGGCGGCCACGGTGTGCGCGTCGATTCGCACGCCTACAGCGGCTACACGATCCCGCCCTATTACGATTCGATGATCGGGAAACTGATCTGCTTCGGCCCGACCCGGAAGATCGCGCTTGAGCGCGCCTACCGCGCCCTCAGCGAGTATCTCATCCGCGGCATCAAGACCACGATTCCGCTGCACCGCGCCATTATGGCGGACCCGGTCTTCATCGAGGGCAAGGCCACGACCGCTTACATGGAAGACTTCCTCGGCCGCACCGCGACCGACTTGTTTTCCTGAGCCGGGGACCGCGGCGGCGTCCGCGCCGCCGCCCGCTCACACTTTCCGCCAGATCCGCACGTCGTCCACGACCGCGTTCCGCGGCACGGCGAGTCGCAGCAGCTTCTTGGTCGGGTGCGCGATCCCCGGCGAGCGCAACGCCCCGATCACCTTGCCGTCCACCGCGACGGTCAGCTCGTCGCCCGCGATCGTGACCTGAAGATCGTGCCACTCCTTGAGCGCGACCGCGTGCGCGACCGACGTCTGCTTACCCTTCAGCGCCGCCTCCTGCTCCGCACTCAGCTTCTGTTTCGCCTTCCGCGCCGTCTGGATGTCGAGCCGCATGTTGCCCGTCTTCAGATCCTGCAGGAGCACCTGCTTCGGGCTCACCCGCGCCGCGAGCAGATGACCCGCGTGCACCTCCTTGCAGTCGAGATCGGCAAAATCGAGCCCCAGACTGTCCTGCGCCTCGTCGAGGCGGAACCGCAACGTCACCGTGCCGTCCTGAAACACCGCGTCATGCGTGACCGACACCGCGTGATCCGCCGCCGCGGAAATGAAGATGTGCATCGCGCCCTCCTTCAGATCCACCTGCTTGTTGCCCTTGGCACGGCTGGCGCTGTTCGTCTTCCAGCCGTTGCCCGGCTCATCCTTCAGCTCCTGCGCCTCGCTCCGCTCGAACCGGTCCTCGAAAATCAACGTCCCCAAGTCCGCCGCAGGCAGCACCGGAACGGACAACCACGCGGACCACAGGCAAAGGGCGAATTTCATTTCGCCCGCCACCATGCCGGCGCGCCCGCCCGCCGGCAAGCCACGCCCTCGGCACCGCGCTTCGCTCACGCGTAGATTTTCAACAGCGCCCGCGCCGTCGCGCGCAACCGCTCCCGCAGCTCCCGCGGCTGCACGACCTCCGCCTCCGGTCCCCACTCGAGGATCCAGCGCTCGATTTCCTCCAGCGCGCCGAGCCGCAGCGTCAGTTCGACGCCGCCGCCCGGCAGATCGCGCATGCCCTGCGACTCGTGCCACTCGCGCTCCCGGATCCGATCCGCACTGCCGCGCCCGAAGCGGATCACCACCTTGAAGCTCCCCGTGCCGCCGCTGTGCGCCCCCAGCGCCTTGGCGAAAAACGCCTCCGGCGAAAACCCGGCGTCGCGCCGGAACTTCGTCTTCGTCACCGCCGCCCCCGTCACCCGCGGCACCGCAAAGGTCCGCATCGCGGCCCGCCCCACGTCGAACGCCACGAGATACCACAGGTTCTGCCGGTTCGTGAGGTGGTAGGGCCGCACATGCCGCCGCTCGCCCGTCGTCTCCCCCGGCTTGCGGTAATCGAACTCGACCTCCAGCTGCCGCACCACCGCCCGGCTCAGCAGCGCAAACACCGCTGCATCCGATTTTCCGATACCGAACTGTTTGAACGACACCGCGTTCATCTCCTCCGACGGCGTGAAGGTCACCGTCTCGCGCAACCCCGCCGTGAGCTTGGCAAACGAGGTCGCCAGCTGCTGGTGGAACGGCGTGCCGCGATACGCATCCAGCGCCTTCTGCGCGATCAGCAGCGAGAACACCTCGCCTTCGCTGATCTGCAGCGTGGGAAACGCATCCACCGGCTCCGTGTAACGGTAGGTGTTGTGCACCGCATCGAATTCGATCGGCAGCCCCAGCCGGTCGCGCATGAACGCAAAGTCGCGCACCAGCGTCTTGCGCACCACCTCGAGCTCCGCGGCCAGCTGGGTGCAGGTGAAGCGGTCGCCGGCACTGAGCCGTTTGTGGATGTGCAGCATCCGTTCGAGCGCAAGGCGCGTGGCACGTTGTCCGGGGGGCATGAAAAATATTCGGATTTTCTCCCGGGTGGGACCGTTTCTGTCCCACCCCCTGCGCTAAGCTAGCCGCGTGAAATCGACCAAGTCATCCCCCAAATGCCTCGTTCCCCTCCGCCTCGCCTGGTCCCACTGCGGGGTCGCCTACCGCCTCACCGCCTGGCCCGAAGCCCGCTGCGAACGCGCCTACGGCGACGAATGGATCGCCCTCGATCCTTCCGAGGAGGTCATCGCCTCCGCCGCGCAGTCGCTCGGCGCCCGCGACTGGCGCCACTACCTCGAATTCTGCCCGGCCGACGTCCGCGCGTTCGTCGACGCCTTCACCTTCGGCCGCCTCCAGGCTGTGTTGCTCGCCGCCCGCTGCCCCGGACTCATCGACGACCTCACGCGGCTGCCGGCCCTCGCCTCGTTCCTCGCCGCCCACCGGTCGCTGCGCGGCACCGCCGATGCCCGGTGGTCCGAGATCAACGCCGTCCACGAGCGCGAGGGCCTTTTCGGCCTGCTGCGCTGGCTCGGCCTCCCCGACTCCCGGCAGACCCTCGCGATCCTCGGCAACATCGCCACGCCCGACATCGCCCGTAAGCTCATCGAGCCGCTGCGCAGCGCCCTCTGGGAACCGGAGATCATCTGGCAGCTCTCCCGCACCCCCGTCCTCAACGACGCGACCCTCGGCGCCACCTGCCACGCCCTCGCCGCCTGACCTCCCTCCGCCCGCCCGGCACCCCGCCTACCCCAGCAGCGTCCGATCGATCAGCCAGTAAAGCCCCGCCAGCGCCACCAGCACCGAAAGCGCGGGCACGCCCCGCCGCACGAACCCCTCCCGCTTTCGCAGCTGCCACACGACCGGCATCACCACCGCTGCAATGATGATCTGACCGACCTCCACCCCGAGATTGAAGCTCAGCAACGGCATCACGATGCCGTCACCGGATTTTCCCACCCCGAGGTCGCGCAGCACCGTCGCGAATCCGAAGCCGTGGATCAGTCCGAAAATCAGCGTGAGCAGCCATCGCCCCGCCGGCTCCTCGCCCCGGCGCACCAGATTTTCCACCCCGACAAACACGATCGACGCAGCGATCGCCGGCTCCACGAAGTGCGCCGGCAGGTTCACGACTTGCAGCGTGGCGAGCGCCAGCGTGATCGAATGCGCCAGCGTGAAACACGAGATGATCGCCACGATCGAGCGGAAGCTCCGGCACACGATCAGCAGCGCAAAGAGAAACAGCAGGTGATCGATGCCGAGCCAGATGTGCTCCACGCCGAGCTTCAGGAAACCCCAGAACGTCGTCCCGTCGTCGTCCGCCTCCTGCCCCGCCGCGATCGGCGCCGGCCCGGCGCCCGGCGCTCCCGCCTCGCCCTCGCGCCGCACCTCCAGCGTCGCTTCCTCCGCCTTCAGCAGTTTCTTCCCGATCGTCGAGCCCCGCTCGTCCGCCACGAGCACGAACTGCCGGTGCGGTCCCGGCAGACGCCCCAGCTGCCGCGCCTGCAGCACCAGCGCCGGCCCGTCCGCCTTTACCGGATACACATACTCGAAACTCACGTTGTCCCCCGGCAGGAGCCGCACCCGCATCTCCCCCGGCTGCAGCGGGCGCCCACCGAGCGTCACGACCCAGAGCTCCGGCGCGATCTTCTCCAGCCCGGGCTGGACCTCGGGAAACATCTCCTCCGTCCAGCGCTCCTCCCCTCCCCGTCGGTCCGGCGGCAGGAACTGTTTCGCATCGTCCGGCGCGAAGCCGTTCACGATCTCGATCCGGTCGCGCTTCCAGACCACTTCCGCCGTGCTGATGCCGGGGTCGTGCGCCAGCGCCACCGCGCCCCAGAACGCCGCGCCCCAGCACACCCACCAACGTAGTTCACGCATGAGCATCGCATCCCTCTGTGCGGCGGCCCCACCGCTGGCAAGTCCCACCCTCGCGCCCCCGCCACCGGCGTTCGCGGCTCGCCCTTCCGCCCCGGGCCCGCTCTTTGGATGCGCATGGCCCGCGACGAGTCATGGCCGGCACCCGATCCCCACGACGAGATGGGGCTGGTGGCGCTCGACTTCCATCTGACACCGGCCCGCCTCGTCTCGGCCTACCGCCACGGCATCTTCCCGTGGCCCAACTCCAGCCCGCTCCATCCGATCCCCTGGGTGTGCCCCGCCCGGCGCGCCGTGCTCGATTTCGACCGGCTCCACCTGCCCCGCAATCTCCGCCGCCGCCAGCGCGCGTGCGCGCACCTTCGCTTCACCCGCGACGCCGCCTTCGACCGCGTCATCCACGCCTGCTCGACCGCACCCCGCCGCGGGCAGGCGGGAACCTGGATCACCCCCGCCATGATCGAGGCCTACCGGGGACTGCATCGTCTGGGCCACGCCCACAGCGTCGAACTCTGGGACGGCGACACGCTTGTCGCCGGCCTCTACGGCGTGACGGCCGGCGGCGTGTTCACCGGCGAAAGCATGTTTCACCGCCTCGACGACGGCTCGAAACTCTGCGTGCTCCACCTCATCGAGCATCTCCGCTCCCGCGGCGCCACGTGGATCGACATCCAGCAGCTCACGCCGCACTTCGAGCTGCTCGGTGCCCACGAATTGCCGCGCGACGAATTCCTCCGCCGCCTCGCCGCCGAGCAGCGCCAGCCACGCATCCTGTTTCCCTGACCCGCCCGCTTACGCGCGCGGCCGCACCAGCAGGACGTCGCTCCACTCGCCCATGAACCGGGCGTTGATCGTCCAGCCCGGCGTCAACGCTTCGAACGTCCGCCGCACGTCCCCGTTTTCGCGCGCCAGGATGCCACTGAGAATCAGCACGCCGCCGGGAGCGACCGCCCGCACCAGCTCCGGCGCGAAACGCATCAGCACATCCGCCTGGATGTTCGCCAGCACCACGGCGCCCGCCTCACGTTCGTCCGCCAACCCCGTCACGAGATCGCCCCTTGCGAAAGTCACCCGCCCCTCCAGCCCGTTCAGCGTCGCATTCTCGACGCTCACCCGCACCGCCTCGGGGTCGTTGTCGAAACCCACCACGTCACGGAAACCCAGCCGCACCGCCGAAAGCGCGAGGATGCCCGAGCCGCAGCCCGCATCGATCACCCGCCCCGCGACACCGTGTTCCTCCGTCCAGGTCACCAGCCGCTCCACGCAAAGCCGCGTCGTCTCGTGGTTGCCGGTCCCGAAGGCGAGCCCCGGATCCAGCCACAGCACCGCATGCCCGTCCGGCAGCACAAACCGCTCCTTCTCCCAGAGCGGCACCCAGTGCAGCCGGCCAAACTGCCACGCGTGGAAATGCGCCTTGTAGCTGTCGCGCCAATCCGCATCCGCCATCGCGCGCGCCGCGACCTCACCCACCGTCGCAATTCCCGCCGCCTGCAGCTGCGCCCGCAGCTCCGCCCACTCCGCGCCCAGCTGCGCCTCATCCGCCCCGATGCCGACGAGCCACGCCCGCCCCACGATCACGTCCTCGAGCACACTCCAGGCCTCGCGCCCATGCTCGAGCAAAAGTTCGTCCGCGGCCGCCGCCGCACCTGCTGCAATCTCAACCTTCAGTTCGTGGAGTGACACGCCCCCACGGTTCCACCGCGACCACCGCTTCCGCAACGTGAATCACGCCGCACGTTCCCGCCCCGACCGGCGCCGCCGCCCCCCGCCCCACCCGTCGCGGGACCGCCCCGCCGGCCCGTCCTCGACCGCGGGCAGGCGTGGCCGCGCGCTCATCGCGCGCTCAAGCGTGCCGCGCGCTCAGCCGCGCGATCACCGCCGGCAGCAGCGCATGCTCCGCCGCGTGCACCTTCCGCGCGAGCGTCTCCAGCGTATCCGTCTCCTCGATGCGCACCGCCGCCTGATCCAGAATCGGTCCCCCGTCCACCTCGAGCGTCACGTGGTGCCCCGTGCAGCCCGTGATCTTCACGCCACGGCGAAACGCCTGCCCGATCCCGTCGAGCCCCGGGAAACTCGGCAGCAGGCTCGGGTGCAGGTTGATGATCTTGCCCTCGAACTTCGAAATGAACGGCAGCTTCAGCACGCGCATGAACCCCGCCAGCACGATCAGGTCGGCCTGACACGCGAGGATCGCCGCGATGTAGTGCTGCTCCGCCGCGCCATCGAGCTTCGTCTTGAACGGCGCCGCATCGAGAAACGCCGCCGGCACGCCGAAACGCGGCCCCAGCGCCAGGATCCCGGCGTCGGGTTGGTCCGAGAATATCTGCACGACCTGCGCCCGGCCGAGGCAGCCATCCGACTGGGCCTGCAGGATCGCCTTGGCGTTGGAGCCGCGGCCGGAACCGAGAATGACAACACGCATGGGTTTCAGATTTCCCCCGCCGCCCGGATCCGCGCGATCAGCTGCGTCGTCGAGAACCCCGGCAGGAAGGGCATGAATTCGATCCGCGCCCCGACTTCCTGCAACGCCGCGCGTTCCTCCGGATTCAGTTTCTCGAGCGTGTAATCCCCCGCCTTCGTGTAGACGTCCGGCCGCAGCGCGCGGATCTCCGCCGTCAGCCGCGGCTCGCGGAAAATCACCACCGCATCCACGCACGCGAGCGCCGCGAGCGCATACGCCCGCTGCCCCTCGTCCTGCACCGGCCGCGTCGGCCCTTTCAACGCCCGCACGCTCGCGTCCGCATTCAGCGCGATCACCAGCACGTCGCCGAGGGCCCGCGCCTTCTGCAGGTAATAGAGATGCCCGGTGTGCAGCAGGTCGAACACCCCGTTCGTCAGCACCACGCGGCGACCTTCCTCGAGCCAGCGCGCACGCCGCGCCACCGCGGCGCCCAGCGGGAGGAGTTTTGGGTTGTCGAGTGTCACGCGTTGGCAAGCCTCGACCCTCGCCTGCCGGTTGTAAACCCCGCTTCTTTCCCTCGCCGCGTCATGAATCTCCGCCCCGCCCTTTTCCTGCTCGCGCTCACGGCCCTCGCCTCCGCCGCCTTCGCCTCCCGGGAGAAGCCCGTTATCGGCCTCTCGCTCGACACCCTCAAGGAGGAGCGCTGGCAGCGCGACCGCGACACCTTCATCGCCGAGGCCCAGCGCCTCGGCGCCACCGTGATCGTGCAGTCCGCCAACAGCGACGACACCCGCCAGGTCCGCGACGTCGAGTCGCTCATCAGCCGCAAGGTCGATGTGCTCGTGATCGTCCCGCACAACGGCTCCGCCATGACCCGCGCCGTCAAATCCGCCAACGACGCCAAAATCCCCGTCATCGCCTACGACCGGCTCATCCTCAACGCCCAGATCGATTACTACCTCACCTTCGACAACGTGAAGGTCGGCGAGGCCCAGGCCGGCTACATCGTGCCGCGCCTGCCCAAGGATCGACCCGCCCGCATCGTGCGCATCTACGGCGCCCCCACCGACAACAACGCCAAGCTCTTCAAGCAGGGTCAGGACAACATCCTCGGGCCGCTCATCAAAGCCGGCAAAATCCAGGTCGTGCACGAGGACTGGGCCCTCGATTGGAAACCGGAGAACGCGAAAAAGATCATGAACGCCGCCGTCACCAAGGCCGGCCGCATCCTCGACGCCGTCATCGTCTCCAACGACGGCACCGCCGGCGGCGCCATCCAGGCCCTCCAGGAGGACGGCCTCGCCGGCAAGGTCCTCGTCACCGGCCAGGACGCCGATCTCGCCGCCTGCCAGCGCATCCTCCGCGGCACCCAGGCGATGACCGTCTACAAGCCGCTCACCAAACTCTCCCACCTCGCCGCCCGCATCGCCGTCGAAGTCGCCAAAGGCGGCAAACCCGCCGCGACCTCCACGCTGCACAACGGCGCGAAGGATGTGCCGTCGATCTTCGAGGCCGTGATCCCCGTCGACAAAGACAACCTCCTGTCGACCGTCGTCGCCGACGGCTTCCACAAGGCCGCGGACCTGAAGTAAACGCGCCTCCCGCGCGGCCCGTTCATGGCGACGCTGCTCGAGGCCCATCGCCTCACCAAGCGCTTCCCGGGCGTCGTCGCCCTCCGCGACGTGAGCTTCTCGCTCCGCGCCGGGGAGATCCACGCGCTCTGCGGCGAAAACGGCGCCGGCAAGTCCACGCTCATCAAGCTGCTTTCCGGCATCCACCCGCACGGCAGCTACGAGGGCGAGCTGCACGTCGACGGCCGGACGGTCGCCTTCCGCTCGATCCGCGATGCCGAGGCCGCCGGCATCGCCGTGATCACGCAGGAACTCGCCCTCGTCGACGAACTCAGCGTGGCCGAAAATATCTTTCTCGGCCGCGAACCACGCCGCGGCTGGCGCATCGACTGGCTCGAAATGCATCGCCGCGCCGCCGCCCTGCTCGCCGAGTTCAACCTCCACGTCGCGCCGGAGACACCCGTGCGCCAGCTCGGCATCGGGCAGAAGCAGCTGATCGAAATCGCCCGCGCGATGGACAAGAATTCCCGCGTGCTCGTGCTCGACGAACCCTCCGCCGCGCTCACCTCGCAGGAGGTCGCCGTGCTGCTCGACCACCTGCGCCAGCTCCGCGCCCGCGGCACGGCGTGCATCTACATCTCGCACAAGCTCGACGAGGTCTTCGCCCTCGCCGATCGCATCACGGTCCTGCGCGACGGCAGCAGCGTGACCACGCTCGAGCGCAGCGCCGCGACGCCGCCCCTCGTCATCCGGCACATGGTCGGGCGTGAGATCACGGACCTGTTTCCCCGGCGCGCGACCGCCCCGTCCGCCCCCGAGGCTCCGCCGCTGCTCGCCGTCCGCGACTTGTCCGTCGCCCCGCGCGCGGGCGCACCGGCATGGCTGCGCGACATTTCCTTCTCGGTCCGCGCCGGCGAGGTGCTCGGCATCGGCGGCCTCATGGGCGCCGGTCGCACCGAATTGCTCCTGCACGTCTTCGGCGCATGGGGCCACCGCGTCGCCGGCGAAGTCCACCTCTGCGGCCAACCGCACGCCGCGCCGTCGCCGCGGACCTCCATCGCGCGCGGCCTCGTCCTCGCCAGCGAGGATCGCCGCCGGCACGGGCTCGTCCTCGACCACGATATCGGCTTCAACCTCTCGCTCTCCGACCTCGCCCGCCTGACGCACCACGGCCGCATCGACCAGCCGCGCGAGTATGTGCGGAACCAGACGTTGTTCGACGCGCTCCGCATCAAAGCCCCCGGCCAGCATGCCCGCACCGGCGGCCTCTCCGGCGGCAACCAGCAGAAGGTCGTCCTCGGCAAAGCCCTCATGACCGAGCCGCGCGTCATTCTCCTCGACGAACCCACGCGCGGCATCGACGTCGGCGCCAAACTCGAGGTCTACGAACTGGTCAACCGGCTCACCGCCGAGGGCAAAGCCGTCGTCCTCGTCTCGAGCGAGCTCCCCGAGCTCATTGGCATGAGCGACCGCATCCTGATGCTCGCCGCGGGGCGCGTGGGCGGCGAATTCGCCCGCGCCGCGGTCACGCCCGAGAAACTGCTCGCCGCGGCGATGGGCCGCGCCGCCGCCTGATCCCGCCATGAAAACGCGCGCCCAGCTCCTGCAGAATCTTGCCCTGCCGCTCGCGCTGCTCGCGATCTGCGCGTTCTTCGCCCTCCGCGAGCCCGCGTTCCTCGGCCCGCGCAATCTCACGCAGCTCATCGTCGAGTTCTCGATCACCGGCACGCTCGCGCTCGGGATGTTCATGATCCTCCTCACCGGCCAGATCGACCTTTCGGTCGGCAGCGGCGTGGGCCTCGTCGGCGGCATCGCCGCCGTGCTCGTATTCAAACACAACTGGCCCGCCGCCGGCGCGCTCGCCGCCGGATTCGCCGCCGCCCTCGTGCTCTGGTCGCTCATGGGCACACTCATCGTCCGGCAGCGCATCCCGTCGTTCATCATCACCCTCGGCGGACTGCTGATCTTCAAGGGCCTCTTCTGGCTCGTGATCGGGAACTCCACCGTGCCCGTGTCGCGCGGCGACGCCGACAACCTCTACTCGCTGCTCACGACGTATTACCTGCCGCCGTTGGTCGGTCTGGGCGTCGCCGCCGCCGTGCTGGCCCTACTCGGCGTCCTCGCGTGGCAGGCCCGCACCGCCCGCCGCGCCCACGGCCTGCCGGTCGCGTCGAACGCGCGCACGCTGCTCACGTGGTCCGCCGCCGCCGCGGGCGTGCTCGGCGTGGTGCTCGTGTGCAACGCGTTTCGCGGACTGCCCCTGACGTTTCTCGTGCTCTGCGGCACCGCCGGCGCGGTGTGGTTCCTCACGCGCCCGACACCGTTCGGCCGCTACCTCTACGCGATCGGCGGCAACGAGGAGGCCGCACACCTCTCCGGCATCCCGGTCAACCGCGTGCTCGTCGGCGCTTACGTGCTCATGGGCGTCGCCGTCGCTCTCACCGGTTTCATGACGACCGCCTACTCCGGCGCGTCGACGACCACCGTCGGCGACCTCATGGAACTCGACGCGATCGCGGCCTGCGTGATCGGCGGCACCGCGCTCCGCGGCGGCCGCGGCTCGGTCGGCGGCGTGATCTTCGGCGCGCTGGTGATGACCGCGCTGCTCAACGGCATGACACTCCTCGCCGTCTCGCCCGAGGCGAAGTTCATCGCCCGCGGCGTCGTCCTCACGCTCGCCGTCTGGATGGATGTGAAGCTCCGCCGCTGATCCGCGGCGGGCGCGTCAAGCTCACTGCCGTTTCCCGACCACCACCGGCGCGGCGGCTCCCGTGTTGGGCACCGTCTTCACGGAAACCTGACCGCCGTCGGCCGCAAAGTTCAGCTCGAGCCGCAGGGTGTTGGGCGTCCGGAAAAACACCGCTTCGAGCGTAAACGTATCCGCGCTCGTCCACGCGCCGCTCAGCGCGACCGCCGCCTCGGGATCTCCGCGCTCCACGCGGGTCCAGCCATCCGAGGACACCACCGCGCGCACGTCGGCGCCATCGACGCGCCAATGCACTTCCGTCGCCCGCCCGCGAGCCACCACCGGCGAGAGCGACATCATCTCGTGCTTCGGTGCGTTGGTCGGAAACACGAATCGCGCCCCCGCGACCTTCGCCGCGAGCTCCGGCATCGCGTCGAGCGCCTTCGGCCGCGGGAGCGACAGGCCGGCGAGCCGGCGCTGCAGCTTGTCCTGCGCCTCGGCGTCGGCCTTCAACGGCTGCCCCGCCGCCTGCGCCGCCTGGAGCGCCGGCAGCAGTTTCGCCCAGACGACGTTGAGCACATTCTGGAGATTGCCGGTGCCCGCGGTGATCGCGACGACCGCATCGAGCTCCGGCATGATGATGCAGAACTGCCCGCGCGCGCCGTCGCCCCGCACGATGCCGTGGCGGCAGCGCCAGAATTGGAACCCATAGCCCTGCTCCCAGTCGCTCTCGGGATTGCTGCCGTTGGACATCCAGCGCGCGGTCGCCTGCTCGACCCACGCCTCGGGGAGCACCTGACGGCCCTGCCACTTGCCGCGCTGCAGATAGAGCAGGCCGAACTTCGCGATGTCCTCGGTGCGCACGCTCAGCCCGAAGCCGCCCAGGGACACACCCTGTTTGCTCGCTTCCCACGTCGGCCGCTCGATCCCGAGCGGTTCGAACAAACGCGGCTGCAGGTAATCGAGCACGCTCTGGCCCGTGACCTTCTGCACGATGGCGGAGAGCATGTAGGACGCCGGCGAGTTGTAGACGAAGAAGGTGCCCGGCTTGTGCGCGACCGGCAGCTCGAGGAACTTCTTCACGACATTCTCGTCGCCGCGATACGGGAAGTTCTGGATGTCCTCGTTGTGCTGCCCGGTCGACATCGTCAGCAGATCGCGCACGCGCATCGCCTTGAGATTCGCGCTCGGTTTGGCCGGCGCGAGGTCCGGGAAGAAGGACAGCACGGTATCGTGAATCGTCAGCTTGCCCTCGGACACCGCGAAACCCACCGCCGTCGAAGTGAAGCTCTTGCTCAACGAAAACATCTGGTGCCGCTCGCTCGCAGCATACGGTGCCCACCAGCCTTCGGCGACCACCTGGCCGCGCCGCACGATCATCACGCTGTGCAGCGCCTGAATCGACTTCTCCGCTTCCGCGAGAAAGCCATGGATCGCCTCGGACGCGATGCCCTGCGCCTCGGGCGTGCTCCGCGGCAGCGACGCGGCCTGCAGCCCGCAGGCGGCAAACACGATGAAAAGCACGACGGCGCGGAGCGAACTCATGGATGTCGCTACGCGCCCCGGCCCGGAGCGTCAACCTGCCCGGCGCCCGCGCCTCAGAAGAATTTCTTCGCTTTCTCGAAAAACGATTTCGAGGTCGGCTCCGAGGCATCGCCGCTCACGCGCGCAAATTCCTCGAGGATGCGCCGCTGCTCGCCCGAGAGCGAGGTCGGCACCTCGACGTGCACCCGCACCAGCTGGTCGCCCGGCGCACTGCCGCGCAGGCTCGGCATGCCTTTGCCGCGCAGGCGGAAAGTCGTGCCGCTCTGCGTCGCCGCGGGAATCTTCAGCGAGGCTTTCCCGGACAGCGTCGGCACCTCGATCGTGCCGCCGAGCGTCGCGAGCGTGAACTTGATCGGAATCTCGCAGAACAGATCCTCGCCCTGCCGCTCGAACAATTCGTGCTCCTTGACGGAGAGCACGATGTAGAGATCGCCCGGCTGGCCGCCCGCGAGCCCCGCTTCGCCGTTGCCCGAAGAGCGCAGCCGCGAGCCCGTGTCGACGCCCGGAGGGATGCGGACGTTGAGCTTGGTCGTCTTCGGCACGCGGCCTTCGCCGCGGCACGCCGAGCAGGGCTTCTCGACCTTGCTGCCCGCACCGCCGCATGTCGGGCAGGTCTGCGTGAAAGTGATGATGCCACCCGAGCGCCGGATCTGCCCTGCACCGCGGCACGTCGGACACGTGACTTTCTTCGAGCCCGGCTCCGCGCCGCCGCCGTCGCAGCGTTCGCAGGTGACGTTCTTCCGGAACGAAATCTCTTTCTCCACGCCGCGCGCCGCCTCTTCGAGCGTGATCTCCAGATCGTAGCGCAGGTCGGCGCCGTCGCGGCTGCCGTTTCCGCCGCCACCGCCGCCGCCGAACATCTCCTCGAAAATCCCGCCGCCGCCACCACCGCCGCCGCCCTGCTGGCCGAAGACTTCGCGGAAGATGTCGAACGGATCGTGGAATCCGCCGCCACCGCCGCCGCCCATGCCGCCGGGCCCGCGCGGCACGCCGGCGCCGGCACCCTCGAAGGCCGCCGCACCGTAGCGATCGTAAGCCGCACGCTTGTCCGGGTCGCTGAGGACCTCGTAGGCGTGCGACACCTTCTTGAACATCTCTTCGGCCTCCTTGTTACCCGGATTTTTGTCCGGGTGATATTGCACGGCCTTCTTGCGGTAGGCCTTCTTCATCTCGTCGGCCGAGGCGCCTTTCTGCACACCGAGAAGTTCGTAGTAATCGACCTGTGCCATGGGAGTGGTTGGAGCGGAAAGAGGCGCCGGACCTTTTGCCGGCGCGAACTAAATCGTCAGGCCTTCTTCTCCGGGCCGCTCGAGACGACCACCGAAGCCGGGCGCAGCAGGCGTCCGTTGAGCGAGTAGCCGGTGCGCACCACCGTCAGCACATGCTCCTCCTTCACGTCGGCACTGGGCAGGTGCGAGATCGCCTCGTGCTGGTGCGGATCGAACGGCAGCCCGACGGGCGAAATTTCCTTCAGCCCGTGGTTCGAGAGGGCCGACTTCAGCTGGGTCAGGACCATGTCGACGCCACCGACCAGGGACTTGATATCCGCGTTGGGCTGCTTCGCCGCCTGAATGGCGAGGCCGAGATTATCGAGCACCGGGAAGATATCCTCCAGCACGCGGCCCGTCACGGTCGTGCGCAGGTCGTCCTTCTCGCGCACCGCGCGCCGCCGGAAGTTTTCCAGATCGGCCACCGCGCGCACAAACTTGTCGTAGTTGCCCGCCGCCTCGGCCTTCGCTGCCGCCAGTTCGGCTGCCGTATCGGGCTGGCCGGCAGCCGCGCCTGCCGGGGCCGCGGTGGACGTGCCAGCCGCCGTCGTGGCGGAGGCGGAACCGTCCGTGGAAGTCGCAGCAGAAGTTTTCTCAGGGTCAGCCATGGTCGAAAAAGGGCGCGAAACAAACTACGGATCGCCGCAATCTTCAAGTGCCGCGTTTGCCCACGCGCGGCGCCGCGGCGGAACGCGGGCGCGCGCTCCGACCGGGAAATCTCCGGCTCAACCGACGAAATTCTCCGTCACCAGCAGGATCGTGGTCGTCTCCGCCGCAAACGTGAACGCCCCCGCATACGGCACCACGGCGTTGTCGCCGCGGTTCAGCCGGATGCCGACCGGTCCGCGCGTGCCGTCGGACTCGTTCGTTACGCGCACACCTCCGCTCACGACACTCACGATCCGGGGCTGCTCGTGCGCGCGCAGGTGCGTGCGCTCGCCCGGCCCGAGCACCACCCGCCGGATCAGAAACTCGCGGCAGTCGGCGATCACCCCCGACGTCGGGGCCGCGCGCAGCGGCGCCGGCTCGAAATCCGTCCAGTCGATGGAACGCAGCGACTGTGCCACGTGCAGGGTGCGCGGCTTGCCGTCGAGCCCGACGCGCCCCCAATCATACACGCGATAGGTAGTATCCGAGTTCTGCTGGATCTCGAGGATGAGATTTCCGGCGTCGATCGCATGCACCTGCCCGCTGTGCACGAGGATCGAATCGCCCGCCGCCACGCGGAAATGATGCACGCACTCCTCGAGTGTCTGCTGCGCAATCGCCCGCTCGAACTGCTCGCGTGTCACCCCGCGCCGGAGGCCCACGATCAGTTCCGCGTCCGGCGCCGTGGCGGCGATATACCAGTTCTCGGTTTTCGGCTCCCCCTTCAGTTCCCCCGCCACCGCGGCCGGCGGATGCACCTGCAGACTCAGCCGTTCCCGGCAATCCAGCCACTTCACGAGAATCGGAAAGGGCCGGCCCGCCTGCCATTTCGGCCCCATGACCTCCGCGCCGTGCCGCTCGATCACCTGCCGGAAACTCAGGCCGTGCGCAGTGCCGCCCTCCACGACCGACTGCGCTTCGGGCCGGTCAACGACCTCCCAACTTTCGCCGATCGGAGCCTCCGGCGGCAGGCTGCGATGCAGCGTGGTTTCGAGCGCGCGACCTCCCCAAACCCGCTCCTGATACAGTGGCCGAAATCGCAGCAGCGCGCGCATTTAAGTGAGTAGAATTTTGTGAAAAATGGGCGGGGGTGTTTACATTTGACCACCCGTCTCCTTAGCGTGGAATCCGCAGAAATTACGCACGCGGACCTACGACAAATGCCCAAGTCCCAGACTTCAAACCCAAACGACGGTCCGTCCTACAACGCACCTCGTTATCGGCCAAACTGGGTGGTGGCGCTTCTCTGTTTCGGTGTGGGCGCATTCCTGCTGGTCGCCCTCCTGACCTACGATCCGGCGCAGAGCAGCTTCCATACGACCGCGCCGACGTTGAAGAACCCGGCGGGCAAGGCCGGCGCCAACGCCATCTGGGCGATGCTCTATTCGATCGGCATCAGCACGTGGCTCGTGCCGCTGTTTCTCTTCTGGATGCTGGTCGTCTCCGTCCGGAACTCGAAGCACCTCACCGGCACCCGTGCCGTCGCCATGCTGGTCGCCTGCATCTCGCTCGCGGGGCTGCTGGCGATGTTCAAGGACGGCAAATGGGGCAGCGACTATTTCCCCCACGGCTACGGCGGCTGGATCGGCGTCACCATGTATCACCGGCTGCTCGCTGATGCCGTCGGACCGTTCGGCTCGGGCCTCATCTTCGGCATCCTCTACACCGGCGCGCTGCTGATGATCTTCATGCGCGATATCGGCGCGGAATTCGAAAAGATCTTCACCAACTTCTCCGGCTGGCGCGCCGAACGCGCCAAGCTGAAAGCCGAGGCAGCCGAGGCCCGCCGCCGCGAAAAGGAGGCGAAGGCGAAACAGAAAACCGCCGCCGCCTCGATCGCCGCCCCTACCGCCCCTGCCGCCGCCAAGGCCGCGGTCCCGGTCGGCCCGACGGGCAAAAAGACCTTCATCCCCAACTCCGCGGACGATCCGCTCGCCAAGGGCCTCTCGTCCCGCGCCGCCGAAGCGCCGCCACCTCCCGCGCCCGCTCCGCTGCCTTCGCTCAAGGTCGCCACCCCATCCGAGCCCAAGCCGGAACCGGCCGCAGCCGTGCTCGCCCCGCCGCCCAAGCCACCCGCCAAGCCTGCCGTCACCGAGCCCGCCACGGACACCAAGGCCCTCGCCGTCGCCACCGGGAAGGTCGAGCTCAACATCGTCAAACCCGAGGAGCCCAAGAAGGCCGCCAAGATCTCCCTGCCGCAGAGCGACGACCAAACTTACCAGTTCCCGGCGCTCACGTTGCTCAAGGAACAGGCCAAGCCCGCCGCCAGCAACAGCGAGGAGGAACACCGGCAGAACGCCGAGAACCTCCTCCGCATCCTCGGCGAGTTCGGCGTCGAGGTCACCCTCGGCGAGATCTACGTCGGCCCCGTCATCACGCGTTACGAGGTGGTTCCCGCCCCGGGCGTCCGCGTCGAGAAGATCGCCGGCCTCGACAAGAACATCGCCCTCGGCATGCGCGCGCAGTCCGTCCGCATCCTCGCGCCGATTCCCGGCAAGGCCGCCGTCGGCGTCGAGGTGCCCAACCAGCACCCGACGCCCGTCGGCATGCGCGAGATCCTCGAGAGCGAGGACTGGCAGCAGGTAAAAGCCGAGATCCCGATCGCGCTCGGCAAGGATGTCTCCGGCAAGCCGCTCGTCTCCGACCTATCGAAGATGCCGCACCTGCTCATCGCCGGCGCCACCGGCTCGGGCAAATCCGTCTGCATCAACTCCATCGTCGCCTCGATCCTCTACTCCAAGAGCCCGAAGGATCTGCGCCTCATCATGGTGGACCCGAAGGTCGTCGAATTGAAGATCTTCAATTCGCTGCCGCACATGCTGATTCCGGTCGTGACGGAGCCCAAAAAGGTGCCCGCCGCGCTCAAGTGGCTGCTCGGCGAGATGGAGCAGCGCTACCAGATTTTCGCCAAAGCCAACGTCCGCAACATCGTCGGCTTCAACGGCCGCAAAAAGGCCGGCAAAGCCGACACCCCGCCGCCCGCCGAGGCCCAGGCCTCGCTCGAGGGCGTCGATCCGCTCGCGGTCGACGACATCGAGATCCCCGAGCGTTTGCCCTACATCGTCGCGATCATCGACGAGCTGGCCGACCTCATGATGGTCGCTCCCGCGGAAATCGAGACGAGCATCGCCCGTCTCGCCCAGCTCGCCCGTGCCGCCGGCATCCACCTCATCATCGCCACGCAGCGCCCGTCGGTGAACGTCATCACGGGCGTCATCAAGGCCAACCTCCCCTCGCGCATCGCCTTCCAGGTCGCCTCGCAGGTCGACTCCCGCACCATCCTCGACACCAAGGGCGCCGACACCCTGATCGGCCGCGGCGACATGCTCTTCTCGCCTCCCGGCAGCTCCCGCCTCGTGCGTGCCCAGGGCGCGTTTGTCTCCGACGAAGAAGTCCAGGAGATGGTCGAGTTCCTCAAACGCAACGGCCCGCCGCAATACGCGCAGTCCGTCCAGCAGCAGATCGACCGCGCGGCCAAGGAGGAGGACGAGGACGACGAGGGCGCCGAGACCGACGAGGAGATGGGCGACGACGAGGAATTGTATCAACGCGCCTTGGACGTGCTCAAATCCACCAAGCGCGCCAGCACCTCGATGATCCAGCGCCGCCTCCGCATCGGCTACAACCGCGCCGCGCGCATCATGGACCTGATGGAGGAAAAGGGCATCGTCGGTCCCGAAAACGGGTCCAGCCCCCGCGAGATCCTCGTCGATCTCGATTCGCTTTGAATTTGCTCCCGCGAAAGCACTCCCGCAACACGGTGTTGTCCCTTTCCCGCCCAGCATCACTCCCGGTGACGTCCCAGTTCCCCCTTTCCAACTGACCCATGCAGACCATCGGCGAACGCCTCGAGGAAGCGCGCAAGAAGAAGGGCATCTCCATCCGCGAAGCCGCCGAGGCCACGAAGATCCGCGGCGACTACCTGCAGAAGTTCGAGAGCAACCACTTCGACATCGGCCTCACCGAGATCTACACGCGCGGATTTCTCCGCACCTACTCGAATTTCCTGAAACTGCCGGCCGACCGCATCCTCAGCGATTACGCCGCCTTGGGCCGCGGTGATGTGCGCCCGCGGCAGCCCAGCCGCGAAGTCTACGGCCGCATGGACATCTCGGTTGCCAGCAGCGCCGAAGCCGCCGACCGCAATGCCGGCAACGAGCCCGGCGCGGCCCCCGAGCCTTCGCCCGCCAATCGCGGTCCGCAACGCTCGCGCGCCGCCACCTCCCTGCCCACCGGCCCCGATCCCGCCGTCGTCTTCCGCTACGTGAAATGGGGCGGCATCGCCGTCATCGGCATCATCGCCCTGCTCCTCGTTTGGTCGTTCTTCAGCGGCGGCTCGCGCAGCCCCGCCCGCAGCGCCCAACCCGAGGCCGCTCCCGCCGCCCGCACGCCAAGCCTCACGTTTTTCGCGCTCCGCACCGTTCAGATTCGGGTCACCCGGGCCAATGCCGACAAGACGGACGGCGAGCTCGTGTTCTCCCAGACGCTCGCCGCGGGCGAGACCCGCACGATCCCGCGCACCAGCGCACTTTTCGTCCAGGCCACCCCGCCCGACGGCTTGGAAATCGACCTCAACGGCAAACGCGTGAACTGGGGTCAGGCGCTGTCCGCCCACGGTCCCGGCTGGGACAAGGGCGAGATCCCGGCACCCTGATCCGGCTCGTCGCCGCCACCGCCCCGACTCCGGGGCCGCTGCGGCGCCGGAGCCGGAAAGCAGCACCGGCTCCTTCGGCTCAACGCAGGCCGACGGGAGTGCCGAGCACTTCCCGCAGCACGAACGCCCGCCGCAGGCTCTCCGGGTTGCGCAGATCGTCGTCCAGCCGCGTCCGCGATGCGGTCAGCAAGGCACCCTGCGAACGCGCTTCGTCGGCTTTGGCGGCCGCAAGCTGCGCCGCGCGCCGAGCCGCCGCAGCCCGCGCTTCCTCGAGGGACTTCATCTCCGCCGCGAGTCGCTCCTGACGCTCCAGCTCCGCATTGCGCTGCGCGACCATCTGCGGCTGCTCGGCCAGCGGCGGCGGCGGCACCGGTTCGGCCCGCTTCTCCAGCTGCTCCAGCATCCGTCGCAACGGCTCCGGCAAGGGAGGGATCGCCGTCGGGTCCGGCTCCGTGACGACCGGCGGCGCCGGCTCACTCGCCGGTGACGGCGGCGCGGCGCGACCGGAACGGCGCTCGGCGATCCGCCGCCGGATCTCCTCCTGCACCTCCTGCGTGCGGCGGTGCTCCTCGAGTTCGTTGGGCCGCGCCTGCGGCTCCGCATCGGTCTGCCCCTGCTTCGTGCGCATGAAGCCACGCGCCACCTGCGCGATGAAGACCACCACGAAGATCAGAACCGGCAGCTTCTCCAGGACCCAGTCGAGCATGGTCGGCAGAGGCAGGTTTCAGTTTCCGCGCGCGGAAGCGGCGCGGCTCACTTCTTGCCTTCCGGATGCGCGATCGAGGAACGCATCGAGGTATCGGCCTGCACGTTCTCCATCTTGTAATAGTCCATCACGCCCAACCGGCCCGTGCGGAACGCCTCGGCCATGGCACGCGGCACTTCAGCCTGCGCCCGCACGACCTCGGCCTGCATCTCCTGCACGCGCGCCTTCATTTCCTGCTCCACCGCGACCGCCGCGGCGCGCCGGATTTCAGCCTGCGCCTGGGCCATGTTTTTGTTCGCCTCGGCCTGCGCCTCCTGGAGCTTCGCGCCGACGTTTTCGCCGACGTCCACGTCCGCGATATCGATCGAGAGAATCTCGAAGGCGGTGCCCACATCGAGGCCGCGGGCCAGCACGGTCTTCGAAATCGAGTCGGGCGATTCGAGCACGCTCTTGTAGGACTCCGCGGAGCCGATCGTGGAGACGATGCCTTCACCCACGCGGGCGATAATCGTGTCCTCCTTCGCGCCGCCGACAAACCGCTCGAGGTGCGAACGCACCGTCACGCGCGCCCTCACCTTCACCTGAATGCCGTCCTTCGCCACGCCGTCGATCGTCGAGCGACCACCCTCGGGATTCGGGCAGTCGATCACCTTGGGATCGACGGAAGTGCGCACGGCTTCGACCACGCTCTTGTTCGAGCCCTTGGTCGCGAGGTCGATCGCGCAGGCGCGGTCCCAGTTGAGCGCGATGCCGGCCTTCTGCGCGGCGACCAGCGCCTGCACCGTGGGCACCACGTTGCCGCCGGCGAGGTAGTGCGCCGCGATCTTGTCGGACTCGAGCGGGATGCCCGCCTTGACGGCCGTGATGCGCGCCTCGACCACCAGGCCGTAGGGCACACCACCGAGCCGCATGCCGAGCAGATTGAGGACGCTTACCGGCGCGCCGTTCAACCGCGCCTTCAACCACGTTCCGAAGAACGACAGGAAGACCGCGATGAAGATGAAGATGACGATGCCGACCGGGATCCAGAACACGAGAGGTGAGATATTGCTCATGAAGATTTGGTTTCAGTTACGACGAGATGGAAATTGTCGAGCCCTACGACGGTCACCGGCGCGCCCCGGGCCACCAGTCCCGAACGCGAAGCCGCCTCATATCGCTTCCCCGCGATCTCGACGACGCCCGAGGGCGCCAGCGTCGTCACGGCCAGGCCGGACTTGCCCACGATATCCGCGGACGCGAGCGGCGCCTGCGATTGGCTGGAAACGGTTGCCTCCACCACCATCGCCCGACCGAGCTTCGTGCGCGGCAACCAGACGAGCTCCACATAAAGCATCAGCCCCACCATTACGATTGCGGTGAGCGTCGCGACGGAGCCGCCAAACGAGCCGAACTGCACAAACGAGAGAATCGACCCGAAGATAAGGGCGGCTCCGCCCACGATCCCGGCGATCGCCCCCGGCAGGAACACCTCGGCCGTGAGCAACAACGCTCCGCACACGAAGAGCAGCACGATGGTGGTCATTTCGTTTCCTCCACGATAAGCCCGAAGTCGGAGTGGGCCCGCACGACGACAGTCGCCCCACGTTCGATCGCGCCAAGTTCGCTGCGCGCCTCGTAGCGCCGGCCATCGATTTCCACCTGGCCGCCCGGTCGCAGGCTGGTCGCCGCCACGCCCACACTGCCGACGAGTCCGCCGAGCGCACTCGACGATTCGACGCCTCCACCGGCGACCTGCGCCGCACCGCCGACGGTCGTATGGACGATGAGCTTGTCGATGAACCAGCCCCGCGGGAGGAAACGCGCGAACGCCAGCCCGAGACCCGCGGCGATCGCCAAGCCCATGCCGAGGTTCGCCAGCGGCGCAGTGAAGACATCCGCCGACCACGCGCCGGACAGCGGCTCGTTGGGCCAGAGGTCGGCCATCGACCAGACCAGCGACCCGAGCATGAGCATCAGCCCGCTCAACGCGAAGATCACCGCGCCCGGCATGAAGAAGATCTCCAATGCCACCAGCACCAGCCCCAGCCCGAATACCAGCATGGGTTCGTGGCCCGAAAGGCCGGCGACGTAATTGCTGAGAAACACCACCGCGAGGCACGCGATTCCCGCGATGCCAAACGCCCCGAATCCCGGGGTCTTGAACTCGATGTAAAGCGCGAGCAGCCCCACCCCGAGCAGGATCGGCGCGAGCGAGCGCAGGAAGACCGCCACGTGCTCCGACCAGGTGACTTCAAGGCGCTTCACGGTGAAGTTTCCGGCGCCCAATTCCTGGGCGAGCAGTTCGTCGATGCTCGCCACCACGCCCTTGGCCAGCAGCGACTCCGGTGGATCGCCGTAGGTCGCGACCGCTTCGCGCGCAGTCAACGTGAGGAGCTTGCCCTTCGGCTTGATGACCTTGTCGCCAAGCTTCAGCTCGAAATCGGGATTCATCATCGCCTCCAGCACATCCGAGCGCAGCGGGCGGTCGCCGGAGAAGGCACGGATCTTGGCGCCGAGATAACTGTTCATCTTCCGCTTCAGGCCCTCGGGCACGTCCTGCCCCGTGCCGAAGATGAGTTCCGCCGCGCCCATCACGCCGTTCGGCGCGAAATAAATATCGTCCGTGATCGCGCCGATGATCGCGCCGGCGGACCCGGCCTCGTCGTTCACGTAGGTGATCGTGCGGCCCGGAAACTTGTCCAGCGCCTCCATGATCTCGAGCGTCACATCGGCCGCGCCACCCGGCGTCTTCATGTCGAGCACCACGACGTCCGCCTCCTGCTCGATCGCCTCCTTCAGGCCACGGCGGACGATGAAAAGCAGCGGAGAATCCACCTGCTCGCGCACCGGGATGACCACCACTTTGCTCGGCGTGCCGGCCGCCGGCGCCGCGGCGGCTTTCGGGGCCACCGCGGATTTCGCGGGCGCCGTCGTTTCCGCCGGCTTCGCCTCACGGGCGGTTTTCTCCACGGGATTGCGCTCGCCCTCGCGCTTCAACCCGAACTCGACGCCTGCGACCGGCACGGTCCGCTCCGCCGCAAAAGCGGCGGCGGCAAGCAGGGCGGCAACGAAACTGAGCAGCGGTCGGAGCATCGAAGTCGCGCACCTTACGCGGCTCCCTAACCTCCGCAAGTGTGCCATGTTCGGAAGTCGCTCATCTTTTTTCCAAGCGCGCGGGCGCCGCGGAATAATTCTTTGCCGCGGCAAGGCCGGCCGTTAATCACCGCCGCATGGAGAAAATCCTGTTTCAAGGTCAGACCCTCACGCGCTGGCGCGTGGGTCAGTCCACATTTCTCGCGCTGCCCGAAAAAGGCGCGCGACTGATGAACTGGAACCTCACGCTCGGCGACGGCTCGGTCCGCGACGTGATCTACTGGCCGGAAAACGCCGACTTCGCCGACTTCGCGAAGGTCCGCGGCGGCAACCCGATTCTCTTTCCTTTCAACGCGCGCGTCTTCGACCGCGGCGACATTTATTTCTGGCGCGCGGCCGACGGCGTCCGCCGCCCGATGCCGATGCACGGTCTCGCCCGGCAGGGCGACTTCAAGGTCCTCCGCTGCGACGCCCGCGGCTTCGCGGCGCAGTTCATGCCGGGCGAGGAAGCCCGCGCCTGCTATCCCTACGAGTATGAGTTCGTGGTGACCTATCGCTTCGAGGCCGTCGGCCTCTCGTGCGAGTTTTCCCTCCGCAATCTCGGTCACGAGCCGCTGCCGTGGTCGGCCGGCCATCACTTCTACTTCACGCTCCCGTGGCACGAGGGCACGCGGCGCGAGGATTATCTGATCCGGCTGCCGGCCACCAAACGCCTGCGCCAGGACGCCACCGGCGGCCTCGTCTCCGGGCCCGTGCTGCAACTTGAGGAAAGCTTCGCGAATCCCGCAATTATCGACACGCTCCACCTCGGGCTGCGCCACAACGAGATCGTCTTCGGCGAAAAGGGCCGGCCGGGCGACGTGGTGATGAAGATCGGCTCCGCGCCGACACCGCCGCCGCACCACACCGTCGTCACGTGGACGTTTTCCGACGACGCCCCGTATTTCTGCGTCGAGCCGTGGATGGGCCCGCCCAACGCCCCCGAACACAAAGTCGGCCTGCAATTTGTCGCCCCCGGCGAGACCCAGACGTTCGTCGTGAGTGCCGCGGTCCGCTGAACCGAATTTCGCACTACCTTTTTCTTCGGATTACGTCACAGTCACCAAATGCACGTGGCACTCGCACCACTCGCCTTCATCGATGCGCTCGGCGGTCCCGAGATGCTGCTCGTGTTCGTCATCATCCTGATGCTGTTCGGCGGGCAGAAGCTTCCGGAGTTCGCCCGCGGACTGGGCAAGACCATGCGGGAGTTCAAAAAAGCCGCCGCCGGCGTGGAGGATGAATTCAAGCGCGCGCTCGAAGAAGACGAACGTCGCGCCAACGCCGCCGCCGCAGCCGCCGCGGCTGCCAATCCCCCCGCTGCCGCCGCGCTGCCCGCCCCCGGCACCACCGCCACGGATCCCAATGCCACCGCGCAAACGGACCCGTATCACGACAGCTACCACGACTACCACGATCACTACTCGGAAGCAGGCCCGGGCGCTCCGACCACGACGGATCCCAACGCGGCCAAATCCACGGATGCGGCGGCCAACGCTACGCCGGCTTCCGGCGCGACGGTAGCCGACCCGGGCGCCCCCGCCCTCGCTGCCACGGGCGACGGAGCGACTGCCGCGCCGGCAGATACGGGCAACACCACCCCTTCCACCCCGGCCGTGGCCGAAGTAGCCGTCGCCGCCGCCCCCGCCGCGACGCCCGCCGCACCGGGCGAAACCAAACCGCCGGCTACGCCTACCGCGTGAGCGGCCCCGGCGCTCACCCCGACGAGCCCGCTCCGGTCGAGATCCCGATCACGGGCGAACTCGATCTGCACACGTTTCTCCCCGCGGACACCGGGCGGCTGATCCCCGCTTTTCTGGAAGCCTGCGCCGCGCGCGGTCTGCGCGAAGTCCGCATCGTGCACGGCAAAGGCACCGGCACCCTGCGCACCACCGTGCACGCGCTGCTCCGCCGCTCGCCCCAAGTCGCCGCCTTTCGCACCGCCGACGCCCACGAAGGATCCTGGGGCGCGACGATCGCCACCCTTCGCCGATGATCCGCCGCCTGTTCTGCCTCCTGCTCCTCGGAAGCCTCGTGCCCCTCCGCGCCGCCGAGACTCCCCTCATCCTCATCTCGCTCGACGGATTCCGCTGGGACTACTGCGCCAAGTATCCCGAACAGAGCCCCACCCTGCGCCAACTGCGCCGCGAAGGCGTGACCGCCCAGAGCCTGATCCCCGTGTTCCCGAGCAACACGTTTCCCAACCACTACTCGATCGTCACCGGCCTCTACCCCGCGCGCCACGGCATCGTGAACAACGATTTCCTCGAGCCGGAAAGCGGCCTCGTGTTCCGCTACAACCAACCCAACTCCGCCCGCGACGCCCGCTGGTGGGGCGGCGAGCCGATCTGGGTGACCGCCATCCGACAGGGAAAAAACGCCGCCGCCTCCTTCTGGGTCGGCTCGGAAGCCGCGGTGAAAGGCATCCGCCCCACGTATTGGAAATCCTACGACTACAGCATCCCCTTCGAAAAGCGGCTTGAGGAACTGCTGGGCTGGCTCACCGCGCCCGCCGCGCAACGCGCCTCGCTGGCGACCTTCTACCTCGAGGAAACCAACAGCGCCGGCCACACGCACGGCCCCGATTCTCCCGAAGTCGCCGCCGCCGTGCAGCTCTGCGACACGCGCATCGCCACCCTCCTGCGCGCGCTGCGGGAGCGCGATATCTCCGCCAACCTCGTGATCGTCTCCGACCACGGCATGACGGCCACGCACGCCGATCGCGTCGTGATCCTCGAGGACTACATCGACCGCGCCGCGGTGCAGGTCGACTCCGACGGTTCCGCCTGCGCCCTCCGCCCGCTCGACGGCGACGTGGAGGCGCTGATCCGCAAGCTGGAGCGCATGCCGCACGCGAAAGTCTACCGCGCCGCGGACCTGCCCGCACATCTGCGTTTCCACGGCAATTCCCGCATCGCCCCCGTGTGGATCCTGCCCGAGGAGGGCTGGCACGTCGGCACCCGGGCCAATTTCGAGCGGCTGAAGAAACGCTACGCCGCGCGCGGCTACCTCGCCGGCGATCACGGCTACGACCCCGCCCTCCGCAGCATGCACGGCTTCTTCCTCGCCCACGGTCCCGCCTTCCGCCGCGGCGTCGAGCTGGAAGCGTTCGAGAACATCCACCTCTACAATCTGCTTTGCGCCGCCCTCGGCCTGACCCCCGCGCCCAACGACGGCGACGACCGCCTCCTCCGCTCCGCCCTGGCGCGCTGAGCTGCGGCGCGCGCGCCGCACGATTTCGCCGCACGCTGCAACTTTCCGCGGTGTGCCCGTGTTGTTCGTTCATGCAACGCACCACGATGAAACTCACCGCGCTCCTCGCCACCGTCAGCCTCGCCGGCCTCTCGCTCTTCGCCACGGCGCTCGCCTTCAATCTGCTCACGCCGCTCCTCTTCCTGCTCCCGCTCGGCGCCATGTTTGCGCTCACCCTCACGGCGGATTACGCCGCCGGCCCGCGCTTTGTCGGCGGCCTCCACGCCGTCGCCGCGCGCCGCGAGTCGCACGCCCTCGCCGCCTGACGCCGGATTGAACTCACCCCGTCGCCTTTCCACGCTCTCCTCATGAATCCTCCGCTCCTCTCCGGTCAGATGCACGACATCGAATACAAGATCCACGGCGATGACATGCAGTTCGTCGAAGTGGAACTGGATCCGCAGGAGGCCGTCGTCGCGGAAGCGGGCGGCATGATGTTCATGGACGATGGCATCGCGCTCGAGACCGTCTTCGGCGACGGCTCCGCGCGGCCGTCCGGCCTCATGGGTGCGCTGCTCGGCGCAGGCAAACGCCTGCTCACGGGCGAGTCGCTGTTCATGACGGTGTTTCAGAATCAGGCGCCGGGCAAGAGACGCGTCGCCTTCGGCGCGCCGTATCCGGGCAAGATCATCCCGCTCCACCTCCGGGACATCGGCGGCGAGATGATCACGCAGAAAGATTCGTTCCTCTGCGCCGCCAAGGGCGTGAGCATCGGCATCGCGTTCCAGAAGCGGCTCGGCGCCGGCCTGTTCGGCGGCGAGGGATTCATCATGCAGCGCCTCACCGGCGACGGCTGGGCGTTTGTGCACGCCGGCGGCACGCTCTACGAGCGCACCCTCGCCCCCGGTGAACTGCTGCGCGTCGATACCGGATGCATCGTCGGTTTTCAGCCCACCATCGACTACGACATCCAGTTTGTCGGCGGCATCAAAACCGCGCTCTTCGGCGGCGAAGGCCTGTTCTTCGCCACGCTGCGCGGCCCGGGCCGCGTGTGGCTGCAGTCGCTGCCGTTCTCGCGCCTCGCCGGCCGCATCGTCGCCGCCGCCTCGAACGGCCGCGAAGAGGGTTCGGTCCTCGGCGGGCTCGGCCGCATGCTCGACGGCGACAACAAGTAGCCGGCGTCGCGCCGTCCATCCGGCACCGCAACCGACGGTCCCGCCCGCGTTGAGGGGGGCGGGGCCTTGTGCATGGTCTGGACCACATGAAAACGGCCCTGACCTACGGGGCGGCCATGGCGGTCGCCAACACGCTCGTCACGCTCATCCTCTATCTCGCCGGCCTCCACGACTCCGCGGAGAAACTCCGCCTCGCCCAATGGGTCGGCGGCCTCGCCGGCGCCGGCGTCACGATCGGGGCCCTCACCCTCGCGATCCGCGAGAAACGCACCGCCTTCCCGGCCGACGAAACGTGGGGCTACGGCAACGCCGTCGGCTGCGGCCTCCTCACCACCGTGTTCGGCAGCCTGTTCGGCACGATCGCGGGCTATGTTTACTTCGCCTTCATCCACCCCGACATGTCCGACGTGATTTACCAGGGGCAGGTCGCCGCGATGGAGGCGCGCGGCATGCCCGCGGCGCAGATCGAGCGCGCCGAACCGATCATGCGGAAGTGGATGTCCCCGCCGATCCTCGCGCTCATCCAGCTCTTCTTCGGCTTCGTCTGGAGCACGGTGCTGACGCTGATCGTCGCGATCTTCCTGCGCCGGCGCCCCGAAGTCGCGCCGGACGCCCCGCCGTCGATCGCCTGATTTCCACGCCGGCGCGCGCTCAAAGAAACTCCGGCGCCCGCCGGCCCTCGCTCCGCGGCGCCGGCCCGGGCTGCGAGATCCCGCGGGGCCGCACCACGTTGGACTCCACCCGCACGTCGCCCTCGGCGCGGAACGTGACCGCACGCATGCCTTCGAGCTTCTCGAGCCGCGCGCGCAATTCGGGCGGGAGCTTGGCCCGGTCCTCCGGCGTCGTCACCGGCCCGGAAAAGATCTCCTTTCCCTGCGGATCCTTCGCCACGAGCGTCTTCGCGCCGTCCTGTATCCGTAGATCCAGCACGCCGCGGTCGTCGCTGTAGACCAGGCTGCTGTTGCCCGTGTTGAGACTCATGGCGCGGACGCCCGATCCCGGCACGCGCTCGATCCGGATGCGCGGCGCCGCCGGCACGTGTCCCGGCGGGCCGTCGATGCCCCGCGCCTGCTGCAGCAACGAGAGCACGCGATCCACCTCCTCGCGCTCCGCACCGTGGCCCGGCACGAAGCCCTCGGCGCGCTCCGGCCCGCCCGCGAGCCCGAAGACCATCGCCCCTCCCGGCTCCAGCCCGGAAAACTTCGGCACCTCGTGCTGGCCCAGCTTGACCTTGGCGGTCGCCTGCTTCCCGCCGCGCAGATAGGTCAGCGTGACCTCGTCGCCTTCCTTTTTCCCGCGGATCAACACCGAGAGCTGGCGCGTCTCGATCAGGATCTGGTCGTCCAGCTTGAGCAGGATGTCGTGCAGCTGCAGCACCGCCGCGGCCGGGCTTTTCGGCACGAGGTGGTTGACCACCAGGCCGGTGCCGCGCTGCAGCCCGAGCTGCGTGCTCACCGCCGCCGCCACCGGTCCGGTCTCCACGCCGAGAAACGGCACGGTTTCCTTTTCCACCGGTCCGGCTTCGATCCGCCGCACCATCGGCCGGCCGTCGCGTTCGGGGCCGGAGATGATGCGCAGCTCGCGCTTTTCGCCGCGCGGCTCGTCCGCCGCGCGCGTCGCGGCCCCGGAGGCCGTCGCGACTGCGACGACCGTCATGAACAACTGCATCCTGGTTTTCATCGGTAAAAAGAGACGGCGCTCATTGGAACACGACCGGCATCACCCGCACTTCCTCGCGGGGGACCGTCCACGTGAGCGACGCGTTGCTGCGCGGATCCTTCCACGTGACGCTGTCGACAAACTTCAGCCTCGCCCGCCGCGCCGGCGTGCCGTCATCGAGCGTGACGAGCCCTTCGTCCTGCGCCGCCACGAGCACGTTTTCGACCTTCACCGGTTTGAGCGCCGCCTCGGCGACCGTCGTAGCCGCGGCCCGCATGCCCGTGCCGCCGTCCTGCGGCGCACGCAGGCCAGCCGGGGCGAGCCATACGGCCAGCGCCGCCGCAGCCGGCACGGTCACGCCCCAGATCCAGTGCACCACCGCCGGCGGCCGTGGCGCCGCGGGGCGCGCGAGTTCGCGACCGATCCGGAGCATCAATTCGTCCGGCACCGCGGCGGGACGCATCCGCCGCAGCTCGGCTTCCAGTTGGTTCAGCTCGTCATCCATGGCAGTCGGCCGCCGCTAGTTCGCGCCGCAATCCCGCGAGCGCGTAACGGTAGCGGGAGGCAGCAGTGTTGGGGGAAACGGAGAGTTCGCGGGCGATCTCCTCGAAGGTGAGCTCGCCCCAGATCTTGAGCACCAGGACTTCGCGTTGTTCGGCTGGCAGCCCTTGCAGCGCCCGCTCCACCGCCGCGCGGCGCTCGTCGCCTTCGAGCGGCGTTTCGAACTGCACGCCCTCGGTTTCGGGCTCGTGGGCGCGCTCTTCGCGGCCCTGCCGCCGGTCGTCGCGACGCGCGAGGTCGAAGGCCGCGCGGCGCACCGAAGTGACCAACAACGCCATGGGCTCACCCGGGAGATGACGCTGGTGCCGCCAGTAGCGCACGAACGCCTCCTGCACCACATCCTGCGCGTCCGCCGCCGATCGCGTCCACTGACGCGCGCACAGGAGAAGTTTCGGGCCGTAGTGCTGAAACCACGTCTTCCAGGAATCATGTTGGTCGGAATCTCCCATGCCGTCGCTGCGGTGCGTTGTTTCCCGGATAAGCGTCATGGGCGGCAGGAATTGTCTAAGCCTGTGACACCTCCGACCGAGGTTTTCGTTCCCCGCTCATCAACCCCTCTCCTTTCCGTGCCCCGACCGCCGGCACCGGACAAATAAAAAGGGGCCCGGATTGCTCCGAGCCCCTGTTAGTTCGCTTCTCGCGCCCGAAATCAGCTTCGAGTCACGAGCCGCTTCCAGCTGATGCGGTAATCGAGCGCCGCCACGAAGAGCAGTCCGAGGACACTCACGTAGCCGATCACCGACTCCGGCGTTAGCTGGGCACCGGCAGAAAGCAAAAACGCGGCAACAGCGACGAGGCTGACGGGGACCGCAACGAGCAGGATCTTTTTCATGTTGGTTTGTGTTCCGTTGAACCAGCTCGGCTCAACGGCACGGACTATACCGGACCTGCTTCAATAGTTGAAATCGCGAGTTCCTATCGGAACGATTGGATAATCCTATGGAAATCTACCAGCTCCGCTACTTCGTCGCCGTCGCGGACAGCGGCAACTTCACCCGCGCCGCCGAGCGTTCCCACGTTTCGCAACCATCTCTTAGCCAACAAATCCAGAAGCTTGAGACCGAGGTGGGCCACAAGCTCTTCCACCGCCTCGGACGCAAGGCCGTCCTCACCGAAGCCGGCAAGACCTTCCTTGAGCGCGCCCGGCGCATCCTCTTCGAGGTCGAAAACGCCGCCAAAGAGCTCAGCGATCACCCCAGCTTGGAACGCCGTATCACGGTCGGTGCCGTGCAAACGGTTATGCCCTACCTCATTACGCCGTTCATCGCCGAGCTCCGCGCCAGCCATCCCAACCTTCTCATCGATGCCCGCGAAGACTTCCGGGCCAATCTCGTCCGCGCCGTCGTCGAGGGCGATCTCGACCTCGCGGTCGTGCCGCTGCCCGTCGCCGATCATCGCGTCGCCACCGAGGTGCTGCTTACCGAGCCGCTGCTCCTCGTGATCGGGAAACACCATCCGTTTGCCAGCCGCACCGAGATCGCGGTGTCCGACTTGGCGGAAGAGACGTTCATCTCGCTCGGCGACTCGAGCGCCCTGGCGGCCCAGATCCAAAGCTTCTTCGGCGACAACAAATTCCAGCCCCGGATCGGCATCCGTTGCGCCCAAGTCGCCACGTTGAAGCTCTTCGCCGCCATGAACCTCGGCATTTCCCTGCTCCCCGAGATCGCCCGGCTGCCCGATGACCGCGACACCCTCACCTACCTGCGCCTGACCGGCAGCGCGCCGACCCGCCAACTGGCCGTCATCCGCCACCTCCAACGCTACCAGAGCCGCGGGGCCGAACAGTTCCTCACGCTGCTGCGCGAACACGTCGCCCGCCGCGCCGCCGTCCCGGCCTCCGCTCCGTCCGCTTCGGGGGGGTGATTGCGCTTTCAACAAAAACACCAACGCTCCGCCGCTCGCATGTCGTTTGTCGAACCGCACCACGCCCTGTCGCCGGGCCGCGAGCGCGCCACGCTCCTCACCCTCGGCGCGGTGCAGTTCACGCACATCCTCGACTTCATGATCATGATGCCGCTCGGGGCTCAGCTCATGGAGGTGTTCCGCATCAGTCCCGCCCAGTTCACCTATCTGGTCGCCGCCTATGGCCTCGCCGCCGGGCTGAGCGGTCTCGCCGGCGGATTCTTCCTCGATCGGTTCGACCGCAAACGCGCCCTGCTCTTTCTCTACACCGGTTTTGGCGTCGCCACCCTCGCCTGCGCCCTTGCCCCCACGCACCACGCCCTGCTCGTGGCGCGACTCGCGGCGGGCGCCTTCGGCGGACTCGCCGGCTCGATGGTCTCCGCGATGGTCGCCGACATCATCCCGCCGGAGCGCCGCGGGCGGGCGATGACGTTTGTGGTCGCCGCGTTTCCGCTCGCCTCGGTCCTCGGCGTGCCGCTCGGCCTCTACCTCGCCGCCACGTTCAACTGGCACGCCCCGTTCTTCCTGCTCGCCGGCACGTCGTTGCTCGTGCTGCTGCTCGCTTCGACTGCCCTCCCGGCCATCAAGACCGCCGTGCACGGCCATCAGCCGCTCCGGCAGATGCGCGAAATCCTCTCCCACGGCACCCACCTGCGGGCGTTTTCCGTCAGCGCCGTCCTCGTCATGGCGGGCGGCGTGATGATTCCGTTCATCGCCCCGTCGTTCATCGCCAACCTCGGCCTCGATCCGCGCGTCGAATTACCCACCACCTACATGGTCGGCGGCATCGCCACCGCGATCAGCACTCCGATCGTCGGTTGGCTGAGCGATCACATGGATCGCTTGAAACTCCTCATGATCATGTCGGCCGCCGCCAGCGTGGTCGCCCTCGTCATCACGCAAATGGGCCCGTCATCCGTCGTCGTCGCGTGCGTGATGATGGCCGTCTTCATGGTCACGATGTCCGGCCGCTTCTCGCCGGCCATGACGATGGTCACCAACGCCGTCGAAGCCCGCTACCGCGGCGGCTTCATGAGCGTGAACGCCGCGCTCCAGCAGACCGCAAGCGCCGGTGCCAACGTGCTCGCCGGCCACTTCGTCACCCAGCTCCCCGGCGGCCAGCTCCGCGGCCTGCCCACCCTCGGCTATCTCGCCGTGGGCTTCTTCGTGCTCACCGTGGTGTGCGCCGCCGCCCTGCGCGCCGTGGCGCCGCATGTCGCCCTCCCCGGGGCCAAAGTCACCCCGCCCGCGCCGCCCGCCGAAGTGCCGGCCTGAGCCGCTCCCTTTTCCACCGTGGCCGTCGTTTCTCCCGCTCCAGCTCCCGTAACGCCCGCGCCTGCCCTGCGCCGGCCCGAACTGCTCGCGCCCGCCGGCGACTGGGAGTGCGCCCGCGCCGCGGTGGAGAACGGCGCCGACGCCATCTACTTCGGCCTCGAGCGCTTCAACGCCCGCATGCGCGCCCGCAACTTCACGCAGGCCGACCTGCCCGCGCTGATGGAGTTTCTGCACCGGCGCGGCGTGCGCGGCTACGTCACATTCAACACCCTCGTCTTCGCCGACGAGCTCGCGTCCGCCGCCGACTACCTCCGCACGATCATCGCCGCCGGCGTCGATGCCGCCATCGTCCAGGATGTCGGCATCTGCCGGCTCATCCGCCGCCTCTCGCCCGACTTCCCGATCCACTGCTCCACGCAGATGACGATCACGAGCCCCGCGGGCGTCGCCTTCGCCCGCGAACTCGGCACGCAACTCGTCGTGCTCGCCCGCGAAAATTCGATCGCCGAGATCGAGAAAATCCAGGCTGCCCAACAGGCGCCCGACAACGCGCCCGCCTCGCCGTCGCCCCTGCCGCTCGAGGTCTTCGTGCACGGCGCCCTCTGCGTCGCCTACTCGGGCCAGTGCCTCACCAGCGAGTCTCTCGGCGGCCGCTCCGCCAACCGCGGCGAATGCGCCCAAGCCTGCCGCCTCCCCTACGATCTCATCGCCGACGGCCGCCAGGTCGACCTCGGCGACCGCCGCTACCTGCTTAGCCCGCAGGATCTCGCCGGCATCGATGTCCTCGCGGATCTGATCCGCGCCGGCGTCGCGTCGCTGAAGATCGAAGGCCGCCTCAAGGCCCCGGAGTATGTCGCCAGCATCACGCGCGTCTACCGGCAGGCGCTCGATCGCATCTTCTCCGCGTCCACCGCGCCGCTCGCGCCTCGCCCCACGGCGCCGTCCACCGCGGCAACGCCGGCCGATCCGCGCTACGAACTGCAGATGGCCTTTTCGCGCGGGCTCTACACCGGCTGGTTCCGCGGCATCGACAACCAGTCCCTCGCCCACGCCCGCTTCGGCACGAAACGCGGCGTATTCCTCGGCGAGATCACGCAGGTCGACCGCGAGTCGGTCTCGCTGCGCCTCGCCGCTCCCGTGAAGCCCGGCGACGGCGTCGTCTTCGACGCCGGCAAACCCGAGGAGCGCGAGGAGGGCGGCCGCGTCTATCAGGTCGAGCCGCGCGGCGACCCCGGCACGCTGGCCACGCTCCGCTTCGGCCGCGGCGACATCGACTGGCGCCGTGTCCACGCCGGCCAACTCGTCTGGAAAACCAACGACCCCGCCCTCGACCGCGAACTCCGCACCACCTTCGAGGGCGATCAGATCCGCTTCCAGCGGCCGCTCGATTTCGAGGTGCACGGCCGCCTCGGCACTCCGCTCACGCTCATCGCCCGCGATGCCGAGGGTCACGTCGCCCAGATCGAGTCCGCCCTCCCGCTCGCCGCCGCCGAGAAGCAGCCGCTCACTCCGGAAAAACTCCGCGATCAACTCGGCCGGCTCGGCGGCACCCCGTTCCGCCTCGGCACCCTCGAATCCCACCTCGAGGGCGCGGTCATTCTTCCCGCCAGCGAACTCAACCGGCTCCGCCGCGAGATCGTCGCCGCCCTCGAACAGCTTCGCGCCGCCCCGAAACGCTGGACGCTCCACTCCGCGCCCGACGCGACCGCCGTCGATCGCAACCTGACCGGCACGCCCATCGCCAGCGCCGCCGCTCCGGAACTCATCGCCGTCATCCGGCTCCTCGAACAACTCGAGCCCGCCTGGCAGGCCGGTGCGCGGACCCTCTACTGCGAATTCGAAAATCCGAAGCACTACCGCGACGCCGTCGCCCGCTTCCGCACGCTGCAGGCCGCCACTCCCGCCAATCCGCCCTCCGCAATCCCCAATCCGCAATCCTCGTCCATCTGGGTCGCTCCGCCGCGCATCTTCAAACCCGGCGAGGAATGGATCCTGAAACAGGTCCGCTCCTCCGACGCCGACGGCTACCTCGTCCGCAACCACGACCACCTGCAGTTCTTTGCCGGCGAGCGCCGCCGCGGCGACTTCTCCCTCAACGTCGCCAATCCGCTCACCGCCGAGTATTTCCTTTCCCGATACGGCCTCGAGCGCGTCACCGCGAGCTACGACCTCAACATCGGCCAGCTCGAGGCGCTGCTGCAGGGCGCGCCCGGCGCGTGGTTCGACCTCACGATCCACCAGCACATGCCCATGTTTCACATGGAGCACTGTGTGTTCTGTGCCTTCCTCTCCTCCGGCAAGGACTACCGCGACTGCGGTCGCCCCTGCGACAAACACCGCGTCGCCCTCCGCGACCGGGTGGGCGCCGAGCTGCCGCTCAAGGCCGACGCCGGTTGCCGCAACACCGTCTTCAACAACCGCGCCCAGACCGGCGCCGAATACGTCGGCCGGCTCCTCGAACTCGGCGCCCGCAGCTTCCGGGTCGAATTCGTCAACGAAACCGGCGACGAGGTGACCCGCACCCTCGAACGCTACGGCCGCCTCCTCCGCGGCGAAATCGGCGGCGCCGATCTCTGGCGCGAACTCAAGCTGCTCAACCAGCTCGGCGTCACCCGCGGCCAGATGTCCGCCGCCCCGCAGGTGATTCACCGCAAGTCCTGACCTACCCTCCTGTGGGCGGGGTGCCCTCACCCCGCATTCTCCAACCCCATTCCCCCTGCCAACTTTATGCGCCTCGCCCTTACCCTGCGATTAACCCCGTTCGCCCTCGTCGCCTCGCTCTTCGCCGCCGCGAGCCTTTTCGCCGCCACGCCCGCGCCGAAGAAAGCCGCCCCGCCGGAGCCCGCGCTCACGTGGCATGATGTCACGACGTGGGGCGTCGAAGGCCGCGCCTTCGGCGATATGCCGCGCCTGCGCTGGTTCGACCGCTTCCCCGCCTCCGCCCAAGGCAAGGTCACCGATGCCGTCTGGAACCTCAGCCGCGACAGCGCCGGCATGCTCGTGCGCTTCAAGACCGACGCCACCGTGATCTGGGCCGATTACACGCTTTTCAAGGACCGCCTCGCCGGCCCCAACATGACCGCCATCGGCGCCAGCGGCCTCGACCTCTACGCGCGCGACGACGCCGGCAAGTGGCGCTGGGTCGGCGTCACGCGCCCCGACAAGAAAGTGGTCCGCCAGGAAATCATCGCCGGCCTCGCGCCGGGCTTCCGCGAATACGCCGTCTATCTCCCGCTCTACAACGGCGTCGAAAAACTCTCCCTCGGTGTCCCGCCCGGCGCGAAGTTCGAGCCGCTGGCCCCGCGCACCGCGAAACCGATCGTCTTCTACGGCACCTCGATCACCCACGGTGCCAGCGCCTCGCGCCCCGGCATGGTCCACACCGCCATCCTCGGCCGCCGCTTCGACCGCCCCGTCATCAACCTTGGCTTCTCCGGCAACGGCCGCATGGACGCCGCCGTCGGCGAGTTCCTCGTCCGGATCGACGCGGCCGTCTTCGTCATCGACTGCCTGCCCAACATGGGCGCCGAAGACGTGCGGAAGAAATGCATCCCGCTCGTGAAGCAGCTCCGCGCCGCGCATCCGGCGACGCCCATCGTCCTCGTCGAGGATCGCCGCAACACCAACTCCTGGATCCTGCCCGCGCGGAACAAGCACCACACCGACAACCACGCCGCCCTCCGCGAGTGCTTCGAGCAGCTGCAGCAGGAAAACGTCAACCGGCTCTACTACGTGCGCGGCGACGACCTCCTCGGCCACGACGCCGAGGGCGCCACCGACGGCTCGCACCCCAACGACCTCGGTTTCGTCCGGCAGGCCGACATCTTCGAGCCGGTGCTCCGCACCGCGCTCGGCCTCTGAGTCTCGCGGCGGCGCTCAGCGCTGCCGCGGCTCGCGCCGCCGGGTTGGCACATCCGCCAGCTCGGCGAGGCGCGCGCGGAACGCCGCGACGATCTGCCCCACCCACTCGTTCTCGAAGCGGCGCCGCGCCGCGAGCGCATAGTATTTCTCCACCAGCCCCGGCACCGGCTGCATGCAGCCGATCTGCCGCGACTGCAGCTCGCGTTCGATGACGATCTTCGAGACGAGCGCCAGCCCGTGGCCGGACAGCGCCAGCAGGCGGAGCAGCGCCATGTCGTCGACCTCCGCCCGCACCTCCGGCTGCACACCGGCGTTTTCCAGGAGGAGATCGAAATCCGCGCGCACGCTGCTCTGGTGACTCGGCAGGAACAACGGCACCCCGCGCACACACTCCGGAAAGGTCTGCGCCTTCAGCCGCAGCCGCCGGCCGCCCACGAGACACACCGGCACTTCGCCCAGCAGGTGGTTGAAAACGTTGCGCTCCTGGTCCGTGCGCACCGGCAGGTTCGACAGCACGAGGTCCAGCGCATGCTCCTGCAGCTGCCGCACGAGTTCGTTCAGCGGCCCCGCGACCACCACGACACGTGTATCCGCCCCGGCCACGATCGGCTGGATGAAGTCGAACTGCACGTTCTTCGAGAGCGGCCCCACCGCCCCGATCCGCAGCACCCGCTCCGTCCGCGCGCTGCCCTGCTGCCGCAGCCGCGTCAGCAGCTCGCGGCCCGTCGAGAAGATCGTCTCCGCGTGCTCCAGCGCGAGCCGGCCCGCCTCCGTCAGCTCGAGCTGCCGCCCCCGCCGGTCGAACAGCGGCCGCCCCAGCGCATCCTCCAGTTCGCGCAGCTGCTCGCTCACCGTCGAGATCGACACATTCAGCACCTCGGCCGCGCGCGTCACACTGCGCTGCCGCGCCACCATCCAGAACTGGCGCAGGTGATGGTAATTCAGCCACTCGGGCGTCTCTTGGTTTTCGGGCACGTTTCGGAAATACCGAAGCTCTTCGTCGGAACAATCTGTTTTAGCGAAACACGCTGACCCGCTATGATCGCGGAGCCATGCCCGCATTCCTCCACCGGTTGGTTCTCACCGTCCTCTGCGCCGCCGCTCCCGCCGCGACGCCCTCGAACCTTGGCCGGGAGTGACCGATGTTCCCCGACCTGGCCTCCGCCGTCACCGCCAACCTGCTCACCCCCGCAGTTCTTTTCTTTGTCCTCGGTCTCGTCGCGGCCCTCGTCCGCAGCGACCTGAAGTTTCCCGAGCCGCTCTACGTCCCGCTCACGATCTACCTGCTGATCGCGATCGGCTTCAAAGGCGGCGTCGCGATCCATGAAGCCGGCCTGCGCACCGTCATCGTGCCGCTGCTCGCCGCGATGGCGCTGGGCACCGTGATTCCGTTCTGGGTCTATCCCGTGCTCCGTTTCGGCGGAAAACTGCGCCCCGTCGACTCGGCCGCCATCGCCGCGCACTACGGCTCCGTCAGCGCCGTCACCTACATCGCGGCGACCAACTACCTCACCACCATCGGCCAGGACTACGAGCGCTACGCGACCGCGTTTCTTGCCGTGATGGAATCCCCGGCGATCATCGTCGGCATCCTGCTCGGCAAGGTCGGTGCCAACGCCCAGGGCTTCGACCGCACCGCGATTTCCCGCGCCCTGCACGAGGCGCTGCTCGGCCGCAGTATCTTCCTGCTCGTCGGTGCGCTCGTCGTCGGCGCGCTCTGCGGCCGCGCCGGCATGCAGAAGGTCGAGCCGTTCTTCGTGGTCCCGTTCCAGGGCGTGCTCGCGCTCTTTCTCCTCGAGATGGGGCTGGTCGCCGGCGTCCGGCTCTCGGAACTGAAAAAGGTCGGGCTGTTCCTCGTCGGCTTCGGCGTGCTGGTTCCGCTGGCCAACGGCGCCCTCGGCGTCGTGCTCGGCGACCTGATCGGCCTCGGCGTCGGCGGCGCCACCCTGCTCGGCGTCCTGGCGGCCAGCGCGTCGTATATCGCCGCGCCCGCCGCGATGCGGCTCTCGCTGCCGGAGGCCAATCCCGCCCTCTACCTCACGCCGGCGCTCGCGGTGACCTTTCCCTTCAACGTCACCCTCGGCATCCCGCTCTACCACGCGTTCGCCAAAATGCTCATGACCTGACGCCCTCGCGGGCACCGGCGGCGGGATTGGGCGTTGACGCCCCCAAGGCTCTGACTTGCGTCGGGGCCTTCGTCCATCGTCACCAACCCCTCATGAGCAAACATCGTTTCGGCACCAAGGCACTCCACGCCGGGCAGACGCCCGATCCCACGACCGGCTCGCGCGCGGTCCCGATCTACCAGACCACGAGCTACGTCTTCCGCGACACGGAGCACGCCGCGAATCTCTTCGCGCTGAAGGAACTCGGGAACATCTACACGCGGATCATGAATCCGACGACGGATGTGTTCGAGCAGCGCATCGCCGCGCTCGAAGGCGGCGTCGCCGCGCTCGCCCACTCGTCCGGCCAGGCCGCAATCACCGACGCGATCCTCAACATCATGGGCGCGGGCGACCACTTCATCTCGGTCTCCCAGCTCTACGGCGGCACCTACAATCTCTTCCACCACACCCTGCCCAAACTCGGCATCGAGGTGTCCTTCGTCGACGCCGGCGATCCCGACAGCTTCCGCCGCGCCCTGCGGCCCAACACCAAAGCCTTCTACGGCGAAGGCCTCGGCAATCCCGCGCTCAACATCTTCCCCTTCGAGGAGGTCGCCAAGATCGCCCGCGAAGCCGGCGTGCCCCTGATCATCGACAACACCTGCCTCTCGCCCTACCTCAACCGGCCCTTCGAGTGGGGCGCCAACATCGTCGTCCACTCCACGACGAAATACATCGGCGGCCACGGCACCTCGATCGGCGGCATCGTCGTCGACGGCGGCAACTTCGACTGGGGCAACGGCAAGTTCCCCGGCTTCACCCAGCCCGACGCCAGCTACCACGGCCTCGTGCACTGGGATGCCTTCAAGAGCTTCCCGCCCGCCGGCGGCGCCAACGTCGCCTACATCCTCAAGATGCGCCTGCAGCTCCTGCGCGACATCGGCGCGTGCATCTCGCCGTTCAACGCCTGGACCGGCCTCCAGGGTCTCGAGACCCTGCACCTCCGCATGGAGCGCACGTGCAGCAACGCGCTCAAGGTCGCCGAGTATCTCTCCAGCCACTCGAAGGTCGCCTGGGTCAACTACCCTGGCCTCAAGAACAGCCCCCACCACGCCGCGGCGAAGAAGTATCTCTCCGGCGGTTTCGGCGGCCTCCTCGGTTTCGGCGTGAAGGGCGGCTACGAAGCCGGCCGCAAACTCATCGAGGGCCTGAAACTCTTCTCCCACCTCGCCAACATCGGCGACGCCAAGTCCCTCGCCATCCACCCGGCGAGCACCACGCACAGCCAGCTCACCGCCGAGGAGCAGAAGTCCACCGGCGTCGCGCCCGACTACGTGCGGCTCTCGATCGGCATCGAGGACTTCGACGACCTGCGCGAGGATCTCGAACAGGCGCTGGCGAAACTCTGATTCGCTTCCCGCGGCCGCCGGCAACTCCGGCGGCCGCTTCGTTTCCGGCCAACCGGCGCCGCCCCTCCCGACTCAGGCCTTGGCCACCGGCGGCACCTTGGGCGCCGCCGGATCGCCGTGATAGTGCGGCGACATGATCTGCACCCCCGCCGCGTGGAATTTCTCGGTGATCCGCTCGTGCAGACGCCCGAGTAACTCCACCCGCTGCTTCGGATCGTCCGGCGTGAACAGCAGTTCGTAGCGCACGTAGAAATCCTCGAGCGCCGCCTGCCGCACCGCCGGCGCCGGCACCGCCCGCACCCCCGCCGTCGCCTCCGCCGCCGCCAGCAGCAGCTCGCGCACGGTCTGCGCCGGACTGTCGTAGCCGATCGTCACCGTGGCCGCGAAACGCACCCCGCCCTCGCCGCGCGAAAAATTCTTCAACGCCGCCGCGACCACCGTATGCGGCAGTGTCGCCACTTCGTCGCGGGGCGTCCGCACCATGCAGGCAAAGAGGCCCACGCGCTCCACGGTGCCCTCGATCTGCCCGACTTCCACGTAATCGTCCGGCCGGATCGCACGGCTGTAGATCAACGACAGCCCGCTCGTGAACTGCGAGACGAGGTTGGCCGAGCCGAGCGAGAGCATCAGACCGGCGAGCACCGACACCCCGCGGAACGCCGCCGAATCGCTGCCCGGCAGGTAGGGAAACGCGATCACCACCGCCGCAATCCAGATGCCGAGATCGACCAGCTTCCGCGTCGTCTCCGCCGTCACCGGATCGAAGACCGTGCTCTCCACGTCGCCGTCCGCGATCGAGCGGAAGTAGTGGTTCAACAGCTCGTGGGCCACACGTGTGAGGAAAAAGATCAGCCCGATCACGGCGAGATTCGGCAGCACCGACACCGCGGCCAGGCCCAGCTGCCGCAGCTTGGCGAGCAGCTCGCCTTCGACCTCCTCCGCAAACGGCCGCGTCTGCGGAATCGCGTCGAGCATGAGCGTGGCCCAGAGGAACAGTCCGCCGAGCACCAGCGCGATGCTGGCGAGCCGCATCGCGCTCCGCACGATCCGCACCACCTTCTGCACGCCGATCCGCCGGAGCCGCGGCGACGCCAGCCCGCGGCTTTTCTCGATCGCCAGATTCTTCACCCGGTCGAGCACCATCACGCGGACGCGCCACACCACCGCGAGCCACACGCACAACAGCACGGTCAGCACCGTCATCGTGCCGATCGGCAGGGTCTGCAGCGACAGCCCGTCGGAGTCAGCCAACACGCGCGCCGGCGTGGCCAGGCAGGCCACCGCGAGCACCAACCACCGAAGGGACGCGGGACGGGTTTTCAAACCGCGCGCACCGTGCACCAGCACGCTGCCGCGCGCAATGCGAAGGTGGCCGCACCACGGCCACCTCCCCCCAACGCCCCTTCCCCGTGCGGTCCCGCTCAGAAGCGCAGCCCGACCGCGAGACGGAAGTTCCGCGGCTCGCCGTATTGGAACGTGCCGTTCAGGTATTCGCGGTCGGTGATGTTCCGCACGTGCACGCGCACGTCCAGATCGATGTCCCGCACGCGCGTCCGGTAGCCGACCACCGCGTCGAACAACACCACCGGATCGCTCTCGATCGGGACCGTCCAGCTCGGGTGCAGGCCGACCTTGCCGAGCGCGTTGGCGCCGCCGGCGACGTAGTAGCCCTTCAGCGCACCGGTCGTGAACGTGTATTTGTTCCACACGTTGACCGTATAGTCCGGCACCGACTCGATGCGGCTGCCGATCTCGCGCGGCTCCGAGGGATTGGAGCGCTCGTTGTAGTCGAAGAAATAGCTGCCGCTGAAGATCGCCTGGTAGTTGCGCACCGGCGTCCACATCCACTCGGTCTCGATGCCCTCGGTGCGCGTCTCGCCGGCGGCCACGCGCACGGTCGCGCCGGGCAGCTGGTAGAGCACCTGGTTGCGCGTATCGACATCGAGGCGGCCCGATTCCTGGTTCTGGAAATACGAGATCGTGCCGAGAAGATTGCTCTTCAGCAGGTCGAACTTCGTGCCCGCCTCCCACCCGCGGCCGGAGAGATTGGCGGCAAGGAAACGGAAGGGGATCGCCGCCGGCGGCCGGTAGGTCGGGGAGTTCGGGTCGCCCTGCGTCGCACGGATCGCATCGAGGTCCGCGGTCTGCTGGCGCTGCGGCACAAAGGTGCGGCTGTAGCTGCCGTAGATGCTCACGGTCGGCGTCACCCGGAAGAGCGCACTGTAATGCGGCAGCAGCTTGCGGGTCACGAAGCTCTCGTCCCGGCCGTCGCGGTTGTCGTCGGTCGGGCGCTCGTTCGTGATGTGTCGGCCGCCCACGAGCGTGCGCACGCGGTCGGCGAAGAACGAGGACTGCAGCACGCCGTAGTAGGAGTTCGACTGCGCGCCGCCCTTCCGCACCACGCCGGGCTCGGTGTAGCCGGCACCGTATTGCGCGCGGAGCAGATCGAGCAGTCGCGGCACCGGGCTGGTCTTCGGATCCTGCGTCAGGATCTGGGAGGTCTGGATCGTCTGCGGGCTGATCATGTCCTTGCCGCCGTCATGCTGGAAACCGAGCAGCAGATCGTGTTTTCCCGCCTGTTTGAGATCGGTCTTGTAGACGCCTTCGAACTTGGCGGCAAACGTGACGCCACCCGGCTTGAAGTCCGACACCGCGCTGCGCAGCCGCTGGCCGGCGACCGGGCGGAGACCGTTGAACTCGCGCCGCAGCCGATGGCTGTCCACCTGCTGGTAGATCGCGCGGAACGCCAGATCGCGCGAGGCGATCCACTCGCCCTCGATCGACGAGGTCTTGTTCTCGTAGCTGTCGCGGCCGTCCGGACCGTTGTTGTTGTAGGAGCGGGTGGGAAAGTAATCGAAGGTGTAGACCGCCGGATACGGCACGGTGTTGGCGCCGAGCGTGCGCGAGATGAAGGAGTCGACGGTCTCGGGCGCGACGCGGCCCGTGGCGATGGGCTGGCCGGCGGCATTGCGCACGGCGCCGTTCTCGAGCTGCGGATACTGCGCGGGCCGCGGCAGTCCGTTGCGATCGAAGAGCCGGATCGCCTCCTGGTCGCGCTCCTGAAAGAGCGGGTGGCTGATCACCGTGTGCGGCCGGCGGCCGGCCTCGCGGTCGAGATTGCTGTAGCGCGCGGTGAACGAGAGGTTGCGCAGCGGCCGCCACGTGAGGCCGCCGTGATAGAAGTTCTCCTTGGTGAAAACGTAGTCGATCTCACTCTCCTCATCCGTGCGACCGTAGATGAAAGTGTAGGCCAGCTTGTCCTTGATGATCGGCGCCGAGGTGCGGAAAACGACGCGGCGGTGATCGAAGGAGCCGTAGCTGGCGTCCAGGGAGTGCTGCGGCACGAAGCTCGGCTTCACCTTGATCAGGTTCACGGTGCCGCCGGGATTGGAGATGCCGGCGAAGACCGCGTTGGGACCCTTCACCACTTCGATCCGGTCCACGTCGTAGAGCGAGAGACCCGCACCCGCCGGCAAACCGTTGACGAATTGCGGGCCGGTGTAGCCGCGCACCAGAATCATCCATTCGTCCTTCACCTGCACCGCGACGGAGCTGGCGTTCCGCAGCACGTCGATCAGCTGGTTGCCCGCCTGGTCCTGGATCAGCTCCTGCGACACGATGCTGATGTTCAGCGGCGTGTCCTTGATCAGACCCGCAGTGCCCGTGCCGGTGATGGCTGCACCGACGCGGTAGCCGTAATCCTGCGGGCTCACGACCTCGAAGGGGCTGAGCACGACCGGCTGGGCCGGTGCGGCCGGTGCGGCCCCGTGCGCCGGGGAAAGCGCGAGCGCTGCGGCGCCAAGCAGGAAAGGGAGTTTTCGGGAGGCGGACGTGGCAGTCATCAAGGGTTCGGTATTGGTGGGTTGGAGGAACGTCGCCGGGTCGGTGCCGGCGTCAACGTCGGACGACAGAGCCTATACGCACGGGAGGGCGGAAAGGTTGTGCGGATTCGCGTTCATGCGGCGGTCACGATCTGGGCCTTCCGCACAAATTCCGGGTCGATCGTCACGCCGAAGCCCGGGCCGGTCGGGCAACGCACCGCGCCGTTCTCGCACTTCAGCGAGGAGGTCGCGCACGCGACCGGGATCGTGGCATCGCCCTTGAATTCCTGGAACGGCCCGATGTTCGGCGTGAACGCCGCAAACTGCACCACGTCGAGATAGCCCAGGCCGCCACCCGACATGTGCGGCACCAAGTTTAACCCGGCCGCCGCCGCCATCCGCGCCACTTTCGTCGCCCGGATAAAGCCGCCGCCGTAGTGCAGATCCGGCTGCACGATGTCCACGCCCCGCTGCGCGATCATCCAGCGGAAGCGATGCAGGCTGAACTCCTGTTCGCCGCCCGCGACCGGGATCGTGAGCGCATCGGCGACCTGTTTCGTCGCCCACAGGTCGTCGAACTCGCACGGCTCCTCATAGGACCCGAAGCGATGCTCCTCCAGGATGCGCCCGATCCGGATCGCTTCCGCCGCGCCGTAGGAGCTGTTCGCGTCGCCGTAGAGCGTCATGCCGTCGCCGAAGGTTTTCCGCGTCAGGGCGATCAGCTTCTCCGTGCGGCCCGGCAGCGAATCGGCATCGCGGCTCATCCGGCCGCCGAGCCGGAACTTCAGCGCCCGCACGCCCGAGCCGGCCACGAGCTTCTGCAGAAATTCCAACGCCGCCTCCGGCGTCTTGCCGCGGTAGCCGCTCGCGTAATAAACCGGGAGGTCCCGCCGTTTCGCCCCGCCGAAGAAATCCGCCACCGGACGCTGCGCCGCCTGCCCCATGAGTTCGAGCAGCGCCTGCTCCATCGCCATCACGCAGACCCAGAAGATCTGCCCCTGCATCTTGTAGTTGCTCGCATGCCGGTAGACGTCCCAGTGCAGCGTCTCCAACGCGCGCGCATCCTTGCCCTTGAAGACCGGCGCCACGAAACCGAGAAACACCGGGGACGCCTTGGCCATGATCGCCGGATTCGGCACCGTCACCACCTCGAGGCCGTCGGTCGAGCGGGTGCGGACGAGGTAGTTCTTCCCGTTTCGCAGCAGCTCGATCGACGCCACCGTGACCGGCGCTTTCACCGCGCCGAGCTGCAGCACCGGGGCATCCATGATCCGCCGCAACGCATCGTCGTCGGGCGCGGCCGGTTTGGCGCTGGCGGCGGAAAGGCGGGAGGAACCGGCCACCGCAGCGACGGCCGCAGTCTGGAGAAACGAACGACGGGAGACGTGCATGGGGAGGGTAATTCGGCCCCAACACGATACGTCGGGACGAAAAACGCGAGCGGCCACGCCGCTTTGTCGCACCCGCAAACCGCGGGAGCCGGAGGCTCCCGCCCCTGCCGGGGGAGCGTTCAGCTCCCGTTTTCCGTCCCCAACGGCGCCACGCCCGCGCGGCCTTCACGCCGCCCCGGGCCGGTCGCCACTCCGTCCGGCACCGCTCAGAGCAGCGCGCGGATCTCCTCGAGCGCCTGCTTCGACCGCTTGATGCCGTCGATCTCGGAGTGCTTGTGGCCCTCGTATTCGATGCTCACGTAGCCGGAGTAGCCGGCGCCGACGACGATCCGCATCATGCGCTCGTAATCGAGGGTCATCTCGACCTTCTCGCGCCGGTCCTCGGTGTAGAATTTGCCCGCACCCGTGTCCCAGTCGTAGGTCTTGGCGCTCACGCTCTCCTTCACCCAGGGCATGAACTCCCGCACGCCCTGATACGGGTTATACATTTCCGAGGTGTTGCGGTTGATGTAGAAGTTGCCGAGGTCGGGCAGGACTCCGACGCGCTTGTGGTTCGCGAGCTTCATCACCTGCGTGAGCCACTTGCCGTTGGACGAGAGGCCGCCGTGGTTTTCCACCACGACCCACAGCCCGCGCTTGTCACCCTCGACGCACAAGCGGTTCAGACCGTCGGCCGCGAGCTTCGCCTGCTCGTCGAACGTCAGCTTCGCGTCGCTCGCCGCGTTCACGCGGATCGAGTGGCAGCCGAGGACCTGCGCGGCATCGAGCCACTTCAGGTGATTCTCCACCGTCTTCACCCGCGCGGCTTCCTGCGGCGCCCCGATCGAGCCTTCGCCGTCGACCATGATCAGGAGGCTCTTCACGCCCTCGCCCGCGGCGCGTTTCTTCATCTCGCCAAGGTAGGCCTGGTCGGTGGCCTTGTCCTTGAACATCTGGTTCACGTATTCGATGCCGTCGATGCCGACGGAACGCGCGATCTTCGCGAACTCGAGGTTGTCGAGCGGCTCGGCGCCCGGACGCTTGAGGAAACGCTTGTTCAACGACCACTGCGCCAGACCGATCTTGAACTTCTCCTTGCCGCCGGCGGCCTTCTTGTCCGCGGCGAGGGCGGATTTCGGCGCCTGGGCCGCCGCGAGCGCACCGAGCGCCGCAGCCGAGGTGAGAAAGGAACGACGGGAAAGCGAGGTTTCTGAATTCATAGGGCGGGCGCAGTCCAGCGCATCGCCCGCATCGCCTCAAAGGAATTCTCCGCGCCCCGCCGCCCGCGCGCAAAAAAAGAGGCCCGCCTCGCGGCGAGCCCCGATGAAACATCCGTCGGGCGCACGACGCGCGCCCGCGGCACTCAGGCGCTGAGCTTCGCGCCGCGCAGGATCTCGTCCTTGCCCCAGCCCGCACGATACGTCGGGTAGAGCAGCGCATCGGCCTCGGGCAGCGAGGTCTTCATCGCCACCGGATCCCACGTGAACTTCTTGCCCACGAGGATCGCGACGGAGCCGAGCGCGACGGCCTCGGTGAACGGCACCGAGTATTCGAAGTTCGAGCCGCAGCCCTTGGGATCGCCGGCGCGGATCGCCGCCGACCATTCCTTGTAGGGGCTGCCGGCGTGCGGCGTGCCGGGCAGCACGCGCGGGATCGTCTTCGGCGGCAGCTTGCCGCCGCTGCCGAGTTCCTGGTGCAGGGACTCGGGAATGAAGCGCGGGCTGATGCAGTAGTCCGTGCCGTCGTAGACACTCGCCTTGCTGCCGATGAGCAGCTGGCCGCCATTGTTCAGCTGGCGCTCGCCCATCGCCTTCGGTGTCTCGGGCTTCAGGCCGCCCTCATACCACGTGAGCTTCACCGCCGGCATCTTGCCGCGCGCGGGGAACTGATACTCGACGATCGCCTGCTTCGGGTAGGCGACCTTGCTCGGATCGACGATCTTCTTGAGTTCCACGCTCGTGGGCGCACCGAGCTCGAGACCCCAGTAGGCGGCATCCATCAGATGGCACGCCATGTCGCCCAGAGCGCCGCAGCCGTAGTCGATGAACCCGCGCCAGTTGAACGGATGGATCCGGCGCGAGAACGGCTTCATCTGCGCACGGCCGATGAACGACTCCCAGTCGAGGTTCGCCGGCTTCTCGTCCGTGGCGGGCCACTCCGGGAAACCCTGCGGCCAGATCGGCCGGTTCGTCCACACGTGCGCCTCGCGCACCTCGCCGAGCACGCCGGCCGCGATCCACTCTTTCACCAGCCGGATACCCTCGCCCGCGTGACCCTGGTTGCCCATCTGCGTGACCACGCCGTTGAGCCGCGCGATGCGCAGCAGCTCGCGGGCCTCGCCGACGGTCTGCGTGAGGGGCTTCTGCACGTAGACGTGCTTGCCCAGCATGATCGCCATGTAGGCCGGCAGGAAATGCATGTGGTCCGGCGTGCTGACGATCACCGCGTCGATCTGGTCGTCCATCTCGAGCAGCATCTTCCGGAAATCCGTGTAGCGTTTCGCATTCGGGAATTCCTTCATCAGCTTCTTCACATTCGGCTCGTTGGCCGGCTGCTTCGGCGCCTCCGCCTTCTTGGGCGCCTCGGCCTTCTTCGCCTTGTTCGCACTGTCCTTCTGCGCCTGCGACGGCCGCGACAGCCCATCCCAGTCGATGTCGCACAACGCCACGATCTCCTCGGTGTCCTTGTGCGGCATCACGTCCGAGAAGCCCTTGCCGCCGCACCCGATCTGCGCGATCCGGATCTTGGCGCCCGGCGCGATCGGCCGCGGCTTGCGGGGATTCTGGGCGAGCGTCGCACAGCCGGGGAAGCTGAGCGCCGCAATCGCAGCAGCGGAAAACGCGAGAAAGTCGCGACGGGAGAGATGAGCGTGTGACATGAGGTGAATCGGGGTTGATCGCCGCAGCACGACGCGCCGCGGACCGAGCGGATTCGGAGTGTTTTGCCCGACCAGACTAGCGCAAGCCCGCACTCGCCGCTCCGCGTTTTTTGTCGGGTTCGCGCGGCTTTGCCCGCCCCACCCGCGGGTCCCGCCGCTTCGCCTTCGCGCTCCGCAAACCAGCATTCCCGAACCGGCTGACACCGGAGCGCCAAATCCATCCGCGGCGGCTGTCGCCCTCCAATCCAGTCCCACCCGCCCTCAGAACTCCCAGCCTGCCCCCAGCCCCACGACCGCACGGTGAAACTCCCGCGTCGCATCCTTCACGCCCGTCCGATCGCGGCCCGCTTCGTTCAGATACGTGAGCGTAAACTCGCCGCCGGTCCGCGGCCGCCACGCCACCGCACACGTGCCCGACAGGAGCTCATCGTCGCGCACCGCGCCGTCGTAAATTCCCGTGCTGCGCCGGACGCCCAGCGTCGCACTCCACCGCGCCGCCAGCTGCACCCGCCCCTGCACGAAATGGGTGATGTCCTGACTGCTCACGGTGCCCGTGCTTGCCACCGCCTGCAGCCGCTTCGTGCCACCCTGCAGGGTCGCTCCCTTCGCGACCTGCCACGTCGCACTCGCGTCCACCCACAGCCGCTCGATCTCGCCCGGCCCCACCGAGTCCGCCCGATAACGATGCCGCTCCGGCCCAAGTTGCACCGTCAGTCTCAGCTTCTCCACGACGCGGCCGTCGCATCCCACCAGCACGCGTTCGTAGCGATTCGTGCGGTCCGAGAGCTTGCCGCCATCCCGATCCTGCCTCTGCCCACCCCACCGGTAGCCGATGAAAAACGCGTTGCCCTGCCCCGACCGCCATCCGCCATCCACCCCGCCCACCCGGTCCGAACGGTCCACATAATTGTCCACCCCGGGCCCCGCCTGCCGGTCCGTCCGCAGATCGTAATCCGTCAGCCCGCCCACCAGGCGCACAAACTCCCGCCCCCACCGCCACGTCCCCGCCAGCGCCGTCCGACTCTGCGTCTGATCCCGCCGCTCCCGCGGCGCCGTGATCGCGAAACAATTCCGCCCGCCCCCAAACCGCGGCGACACATCCGCCCCGTCGACCACCAGCCACTGCGCGTTCCAGTCCCAATCCGCCGCCCACCACGCGCCGTGGCCCGCCCCGCCAAACGTCTGCCGCACGTGGTTCTCCGTCGCCGCCACCCCCGAATAACCGACCGCCTCCAGCCCATACGTCAGCGCCACGCCCCGCATCGCTCCCTCCCAGCGCACGGTCCCGGTCGTCACCCGCGACTCCACGTTGCGCAGCGGCCCCTGCGCCATCCGGAAAACGTTTCCGTCCCAGCTCTCCTCCGCCGCCAGCGTGATTCGTCCCGCCGCCCGCCGCTCCGCCGCCCGCGCCGTCGGCCCGAGCGCGATTCCGCCGGCCAGCGCGGCGATCGTCAGACGGAGAACTCGGGCAACGGTGAGGGCAGCCATGGTCGCGAACTCCACCGCAGCCGGCACCCGTCGGACGACGGACCCGCCCCAGCGGATTCCCCGAAACGGTAGCCGCCGGCGGCTCAGCGACGCGAAAACCAACCCTGCGCGCCCCTTGGCAACGAACGCGCACCCCTTGCCACGCCCGCAACGCCGGCGCCCTACATTCCCCGGACCACCAGCACCAATCCCGTCGCGAGCACGCCGAGCAGCAACGCGCCAATCGCGACCATTTTGCCCAGCCCGGGATCGCTCAAGGGCTTCATGAGCTGCTTGTCGCTCGGAGTGCGACGACGGAGTTTCCGGACGTAGGGCATCGGGCGGAGGAAGCGTTCCGCGCAGAGTGGCGAAACGCAGAGGTTATGCGGCCAAGAACATCCGCCGCCCCCGGCGCGGTCAATTTCCGCGATGCCTCAATTAATTCCTAGGGGAAAACGCCCCCGCGCCCACGCCATTCCTCCCTACGCTGCAGCGCAATTCCACCACGCCGGTAAACGCACTCAGGTCCACCGTGCCGCGCTCGTCGACCGGCAGAGACCGCCCGGCCGCCTCCACCTCACGCACGCGCCAACCGTCCGGCACGCGCACGCGCAGCTCCACCCGCGGGGCCCGGTGGCGCGCCGGCAGCTCCACCCGCGCGCGCACTTCGCCCGCACTCAGCCGCGATTCCACCCGCAGCGACACCGGCCCGAACGCCGTCGGCGCCCGCTCGACCGCGATCGTCTTTCCGTCCTCCAACCACCGCCGCGGCGTCGCGAACAACAACCGCAGCGTGTCCGGCACCCCGTCGTCCGATTGATCCCAATCCTGCACCAGCAGGTGCCGCAGCACCGTGAGAAAGTAGCCGTTGCCCGCACTGTTCGGCGGACAATAAAACATCCTCCCCCGCGCATCGACCGGCAGCACCGTGCCGGCCTCCCCGGCGACAAACGTGTTCCGGGTAAACCCGTGCGCCAGCATCCCGTAGAGCCCGAGGAGCGCGCGCTCCGGCTCGTCCCGCCGCAGCGTGTCGACCGTGTAGCGCAGCCCGTAGAGCGGGTTGATCCGCTCCGCCCCCGTCCAGAAATTGAACTCCTCGCTCCCGCCCGAGCGCACCAGCCCGAGAAAGATCCCGCCATGCCGCTCCTGATAGCGCGGGAGCCACGTCTCCTCCGGGCTGCCCGGCGGGAAGATGCCGCTGCCGATGGTGTAACCGATCGTGATGTTCCAGTAGCTGCCGATCCGGCTGCGCAGGATCGGATCGTGCGCCGGCTCCGCGCCGCGCAGCGCCACCGGCACGAAGGGCGGCGACGTCTCCCGCCGCACGCTCGCGTCGATCGCCGCCCGCACCGTCCCGCGGAACTCCGCCGCGATCGCGCCGAGCCGCTCCGCTTCCGCCGTCTCGCCCAGCTCCGCCAGCATCGCCGCGAGGTCGCGCAGCGCGCGCCACGCCTGCGCGTTGGCCCCGACCGCCTGCACCGGCGTGCTGATGTCCCCCGTGTAACGCTCCGCCGGATACAGTCCGTGCGGCCCCGTCCTTCCCTCCGTCAGCCGCGTCACCTCCGGCGCCCACTTCGGCCGCAGCGCCCGCACCGCCTCGCCGTCGCGCGTCTGCCAGTAGAGCCGCGCCACATTCGTCAGCTTGAATCCCGCCTGATGGATCTCGAGCCCGCGCCGCGTGAAGTCCAGCAGCGGCCCGATCAGCCGCCGCATCTCGCGGTCGTGCCCCCACAGCAGCAGCGCCAGCGCCGCATCGCTGCCTTCGCCCTGATAGAGCCGCTCGTATTGGTTGCCCGCACTGTAGTGCATCCGGTCGCCGTGGATGAGTCCGACGTTCTGCGCCACCAGCGCCCGCCACGCGTCCTGCACCCGCGGCTCCGGCACCTCCACGTGCATGCCCGCCGCCACCACCTCCCGCCACGCCGCCACCGCGCGGCTGCGTTGCGCCGCGTAATCGAAATTCCCCGCCGCCGCCGCCGCGGCCACCGGCATCGGTTGCGTCAGGATCACCAGCGTCGCCGCCGCCGCGCCCGTCACGCGCGCCCGCGCACCGTTGCGCTCCCACCGCCAGCTCCGGTCGAAAATCGCCAGCACGTCGCCCGCCGCATTCGTCAGCCGACCATCCGCAAAACGCAGCCCGGCCGCCGCGCCGAAGTCCACCGCCACCATCCCCGCCGCGCCCTGCGGCAGCGTGAACTTCACCGCCACCGCGCCATGCGCCGCCCACGCCGGCTCCGTGCCCGCAAACGCCTCCAGCGCGTAGATCTCCGGCGGGCGCGCCGTCCGCACATTCGACAGCGGCACCGCGCCCTCCGACTGCACCGGCGACGCATGGCGATACCGCACCTCGACGATCGGCAGCCAGCCTTCCGCCAGCGTCGGCTCCTCCAGCCGGTCCACCAGCGCACCGAAGCGAAACTCATCCGGGCCCACGCGGAACACCGCCGCCGTGCCGACGTCGTTCCAGCTCCGCGCCCCGCCGGGGAGATTCACGCCGCTGCCATCCGAGATCAGCCGCGCCTTCACCGGCGCCCGCGGCGCACTCAGCACGATCGGATAATGCCGGAAGTCCGCGTTCACGTAGCGCGGCGGCGGCAGCAGCGGCGCGAGGAATTCGTAGCTCGCCCCGTTCGGCTGCGCCATCGCCGCCTCGCCCCAAACATCGTGCTTCGCCGCCAACGCCTCCTCAAGCGAGGGCAGCGGCTGCGCCGTCGCACCTCCGACCGCCAACGCGCACCACGCCGCCCCTGCGGCGAACCAGGAGCGGCCGGCCCGCGGCTCAGGATCCGTGCCCATCCGCGTCCATCCGTGATTTTCCTGCGGCATGGGTTCGGCTCAGAAGGTCCCCTTCACCCCGCAGATCCACAGCGCGCCATACCGGTCGCGCTGCCGGAATTGCGCCACTTCCGGCGTGTTCGGTCCCTCGCGGTAGAAATCTTCCGGCGTGTCCCGCAGGTTCCGGATGTTGCCGAAAAGCGCGAGATTCCGCGTCAGCTTCAGCTCCGCGATCACGTCGACAAACAGCCGCTTCGAGCCCCACGCATACGTGCCCGGCTCGATGCCCACGCCGGTCACCGCCGCACGGCGGTGCTTGCTCTTGTAGTTCCAGTTCACGCGCACGCTGCCGCGCTCGCGCGTCCAGCTCACCCCCCACGACGCCGTCTTCGGGATGAAGTTCGCGAAGTTGTCCGCCTCCTCGCCCGTCACGCGCTGGATCGCGCCGTTGGCAAACACCTGCACCCCGCGCGCCCACCGCGGCAGGAAGCCGAGCGCCTGCTTGTAGCTCACCTCGTAGCCTTCCATGCGCACCGTGCTCCCGACGTTGAACTGCGTCGCCACGTCGTAGGCCCCGTAGACCTGCGGATCCAGGTCGTAGAGCGCGAGAAACTCGGGCGTCGCCGGCGACACCGTCGCGCCGAAGAAGTCGGTCACGTTCCGGCGGAACGCGCCCGCGGAAATCAGGCCCACGTGCTGGAAATAATACTCGAGCGCCACCTTCACGTTGTCCGCCGTCCACGGCTTCACCGCCGCGTTGCTCATCGTGATCCGGTTGTTCGGACTCGGCGGCAGCCCTTCGTCGGGCAGCGTGAGCCCACCCGCGTATTGGTTGTAGTTCGGCCGGCCGATCGAGCGGTGCAGCGACACGCGCCCGATCAGCTGCTCCGAGAAACTCCAGCTCGCATTCAGGCTCGGCAGCCAGGTCAGATACTCCTTCTCCGCCCGCGCGCCCCGGTCGACAAACGTCAGCCGCGACACCCCGAGCGCGTCCGTCGCCGGCACGATCGGCAACGGCTGCCCGTTGGCCCCGCGCACGATCGTCCCGTCGGTCCGCCGCTGGTAATTGCGCGTCGGATCCGTCAGCGGTCCCTCGGCCGCGATGTTGGTCTGCTCCACCCGCACGCCGGTCGTGAGCTTCAAGCGCCGTTCCGCCGGTGCCACGTCGCCGCGGAGATAGGCGGACGACACCGTCTCCTGCGCGACCTTGGAGAGATTCACGGCCGACCGGTAGATCGTGTTGTCGTTCTTCGTGAACGCCTGCGGACTGCGCCGCAGAAAATCGTGCAGCAGCCCGCCGCCGATCCGCTCCGTGCGCGGGAAGCCGAAGACCCCTTCGCGCGCCGAATACACCGGATCGAGAAAGGGCCCCGCCCCTTCGTCGCCGGAGTTCGCGCGGCCGTCCGGCCCGAGGTAGGTGTAGGCCGTCGCGCCGCCGCGGTAATCGCGCCGCGCCTGCCGGACATCGAGCCCCGCCTTCAGCGTCAGCGGCACACCCGCCACCGTGAAATGCCGCCGCGCGCTCGCGCTGGCGTTGCGCTGCGTGTCGGTCGAGCGGTTGTTGATGCCCTCGCCCGGACCCGTGCCCAGCACCGTGTCCGCCCCGTAGCGGTTTCCGCCTGCGGTGGTGATCGTGTAACCGGATAACCGATACGGATCGACCGGCGCGCCCGCCCCATCGCGCACCGTGATCCGGCCCGGCCGCAGGTAGAAGATTTCGTCGAAGTCGATCGTCACGCCCGTCCGCGTGGCCGTCACCGAGTTGAAGAAGCCCTTCCCCTGATCGCGGATCGTGCTCTCGGAAAACGAGAGGCCCGCGCCCGCCTCCAGCCGCCACACCGGCCCGTCGTGCCGGTAGGTCAGCGAGGGCGAGAACGACGTATTGCGCCGCTGCCGGTCGTTCACGTTGGCCAGCGTCAGCGTGCCCGCGCCCGGCGCACCGTGCGTGTGATCGAGGGCAAAATTTCCCGGCAGCACGCGCGTGATCGCAAACGTGAGGTCGCGCTGGTTGTAGTGCGCGTCGAACTGCGTCGCCTGCAGCGAGAGCGAGATCCGGTCCGCCGGCGTGAGCTTCACGTCCACCGTCAGCCCGGCCGAGGAGCGCCGCGAGAGCCGCGGCTGGTCGCGGATCAGGTAGTCGGTGAGATAGGGCCGGTCGACCGTCGTCGTCGGAAACGTGCCGCCGTTGGTCGGCGCGCTCACGCCGCGCCAGTTGGTCTGCACGAAATACGTCGGCTGATACTGCTCGGAGGTCCCGCCCGAGAGCGTGAAGCCCCAGCGCCGGTTCACCGGCGCCACATACGAGAAATCGAATCCCGGCAGCACGCGCCGCGTGGTGCCCGTCGTCGGCCCGGGCGACTTGCCCAGCGTGACCGCATCGTCGCGCATCAGCACGTAGGCGTTGAGCTGCAGCAGCGGCTTCGCCCGCTCGAACGCCCCGCGCGGCACCATGTTCACCGCGCCGCCCAGCGCGTTGCCCGGCTGCTCCGGCGTCGGCGAGTGCAGCACCTCGATGCGCGCGAGATTGTTCGTGGCCACGTTGACGAGCTCCGTGTCGCGCCCCGTCGGGCTCGAGGCCGTCGTGCTCGCGAGCGCAAATCCGTTCATCGTCACCGGCACGTAGCCGGGCGGCACGCCGTTCAACGCGATGTTCATCGCCGCGCCGCCCACGTAGTCCAGCGCCACGCCGGGCACATGCTTCAGCAGCTCGCCCACGTTGCCGTCCGCCATCGGCCCGAATTCGTCCGCCGCGATCACGTTGCGGATGTCCGCCGCAAACCGCTCCTCCTGGATCGCGATCGCCGCCCCGTCGATCTCCCGCGCGCCCTGCACCTCGAAACGCTCCAGCCGCACCACGCCGCCGCCGGCACCGGCCCCGCCCGCGTCGGCCCGCGCGAGCGAGAAATCCTGCGCCACCGCCGCGCCCTCGCCGACACGCACCGCCGCCACCGCGGGCTCCAGTCCGGTGAAAAACACCCGCACCCGCACCTCGCCCGCCGGCACATCCGCGAGCCGATACTCGCCGAGCGCATCCGTCATCGCCTCGCGCGCCGTGCCCTCGATCGTCACGCGCGCGTTCTCCACGTATTCGCCCGTGCTGCGGTTGAAGATCCGCCCGCGCACGCTCCCTCCGGCCGCCCACGCCGACGCCACGCCTCCGGCCAGCGCGAGGCAGGTGAACAAGAGGCGCCCGGCGCCGGGGAAACTCCGTGCAGCGTTCATGCGTGGTGGGGTCGCGCGACCGTGCCGGGCGGCCGGAAACGACTCCAGCGAATATTCAGAATATTGGGCCCGGAAAAAACCTTGCCGCCCTCCACCCGCGCGCGCGGATTGACAGCATGCGCCCCGCCTCGCGTCTGCTCCGCCTCGCCCTCGTCGCCGCCCTTTTTTCCCGCGTTTTCGCCGCCGCCCTGCCGGGCGCCGAACAACTCTGGAAGGCCGGCGTCGCCACCACCGATATCACGCCCACCGTCGCGCTCTGGATGTCCGGCTACGGCGGCCGCGACAAGCCCGCCGAGGGCACGCTCCACCCGCTCTTCATCAAAGTCCTCGCCCTCGAGGACGCCAAGGGCCAGCGCGCGATCGTCATGAGCAGCGACCTGCTCGGCATCCCCCAGACGATCTACAACGCCACCTGCGCGACGCTCCAGCAGCGCTTCGGCCTCTCCCGCGCGCAGATCATGCTCCACGCCTCGCACTCGCACTGCACGCCCGTGCTCCGCGGCGCGCTCTACGACGCCTACATCGCGATGCCCGCGTCCCAGCATCCCGTGATCGAGACCTACTCCCGCGAACTCGAGACCAGGATCGTCGACACCGTCGCGCGCGCCTTCGCCGCCCTCGCCCCCGCCCGGCTCGCCTCCGGCCAGGGCATCACCCGCTTCGCCGTCAACCGCCGCCAGAACCCCGAGGCCACCTACGCCAAAGCCCGCGCGGAAAACACGCTCAAGGGTCCCTCCGACCACGCCGTCCCGGTCCTCATGGTCAGCGACGAGAAGGGCAGCCTGAAGACCCTCGTCTTCGGCTACGCCTGCCACAACACCACCCTCGGTTTCTACAAATGGGCGGGGGACTACGCCGGCTTCGCGCAGGTCGCCCTCGAGCGCAATCACCCCGGCGTCACCGCGATGTTCTTCTCCGGCTGCGGCGCCGACCAGAATCCGCTCCCGCGCCGCG
>JACCDL010521060.1_pt1 | contig 57473 bp, 53 predicted proteins | sample 7441931 | NCBI WGS metagenome assembly JACCDL01 (sample SAMN15323437, study PRJNA562643) | freshwater metagenome | isolation source: river surface water | place: USA:Blue River Watershed | collected 2017-08-16
AGGACGCCCAGCTTGTCCAGTTCCAAATAAGCTTCGCAATTCGCCTCGATTTCATCGCGCTTTGGATCCTGAGCGTGCGCGCATTCATGATAAAAAACGAAGTCCGACATGTGGGGATCACTTGCCAGCATCGCGCGAAAGACTACCGAATCAAAAAAAATCACCGGCCATCCGTCTGCACCGGGTCGCACCACCGCCGCAGCTCCACCCAGCGCGGGGTGACGATCGCCCACGTCTCCATGGCCCAGCCACACCTCGCGAACGACGCGCGACTCGCCATCGCGCGTCACCTCGCAGTGGACTGTGGTGCCGTCGGAGCGTTCAAATGCGAGGCCGGAGAAGGGCGCCGCCAGCATGCACGACAGTGCAAGGAGGGCGGCGCGATGCATGCTCAGGGATTCAATTGTTGAATGCCGAGACCGGCAGTATCGGTGCGCTGATGAATTGTTTAGGCACGTCTCCAGTCAGCGTATGGAGAAAGGCCACGATGTGCTTCACGTCTTCGTCGGACAACTGCTTGCCGAGTTGGAGTCGTGCCATCACGCGTACTGCGTCGTCGAGTTTTTCGACAGAACCGTCGTGGAAATAAGGGGGTGTCATCGCCACATTGCGCAGCTGCGGCACTTTGAAAATGAACTTGTCCTCAGGCTTCTGCGTATCGTGCCAGCGACCCATGTCGCGACCTTTCAGTGCCTCGACTTCCTTGCTGCCGGTAGCCAGCCAGTAGTCTTCCACGAGGCCGAACTTCTGATACATCTGCCCGCCCACCGTGACGCCGTTATGGCAACCGGCGCAGCCGACGCTCATGAATTTTTCGAGCCCGATTTTCGCTTCCGTGCTGATTGCGCGCTGATCACCTTTGAGATACTTGTCAAAGGGCGCTGGCGTGAGCAGCGTGCGCTCGAACGCACCGATAGCCTTGGCCCAGTTTTCGGCGTTGACCGAGTTTGCCTCATTCGGGAAGGCTTTGTCGAACAAGGGCTGGTAGCCGATGGATTTCAGTTTGGCTTCTGCCTCTGCGTAGTCTTTGTTACCGTAGGCGAGCGGGCTCAGGAGAGCTTTCATTGCTTGCTCTTCTACCGTGACGCGGTTACCGCCATAGTGCTGCGCTATCAGCAGCGGTGTGTTGAATACCGTTGAGGCATTGCGTGGCAGTTTCTTGCCATGCACGCCGACAGAAAACGCCAGCGAGTCCGCGCCATGGTAGCTGGGGCTGTGACAGGCGGCGCAGCTCATGCGTCCGTCGGAAGATACGCGCGTCTCAAAGAACAGGGCCTTGCCCAGATCAATGCGCGCCTGCGAGTGAGGATAGTCATCCACGCGCGCGGTGTCGGGCAGGGGCTTGAACAGGCTGCGCGCCTGCTCCAGCAATGCTTTATCAGTATCGGCGGCGCCCACCACGCCGAACACCACGGCGGTGCACAAGGCGGAGGCGGTGAGCAGGGCTCGCATCGGGATCTTGAACGTCATCGAAAGCTCCGAAAAATTTGATGATTATTTTTATTATTATCGTATTAGCGAACGCCGCGCGGGTCCAAGCCGAATTGTGCTTCATTTCCAGCCGGTTTGCTGGGGTGATTCAGGGATTATCAAAACACTTACCTTCCTTGGCCATTTACCTGCATGCCGATGGAAAAACCCCGATAAATCATGAAAACCCTGATTGCGGTGACCGCTCGGTCTCCTTACACTGGCTTACAGCCTGATTAACCAATAATAAAGGGCCGCTCTCGCGAGCCTACTAATCCATGAAACTACTTGTTTTTCCCGCATCAGGCCTGAGATCTCTGCCGGGCACCTTCCTTGCCAAACCTCCGTTGCGCAAGTGGTATGGCGCCTGGCTCGCTTCTCTTGCCGCCTTGGTGTGCGCCAGCGCGCTCGCAGCGCCAGCCCGCTGGCAGGATGATCTGACTCCGATCGCGGACAGTGACTGGAGCCGTGCCCGTGCCACGCATCTTCTGGAGCGCGCCGGCTTTGGTCCAACCCCCGATGAAATCGACCGCTTTGCGCGGCTGACGCCCCGGCAAGCCGTGCGTCAGCTGGTGCGCTACCAGCAGATCGCCAATCCGCTGCCGGCATTCGAGGACTCAGGCGCCTTCGATCCCGGGCTTGAGCCGTTCTCGCCCTCTCGCCCCGCAGCGACCGAGCAGGCGCGCGACACCGGCGAGGCCCTGGGTGTGAAGGTCAAGCCTGAGGGTAACCGCCGCATTCAGCAGGTCGCCGATCGTTATCTGTACTGGCTGCGCGCCACCAAGCTGGAGAGCCAGCGTGTCGCGTACTGGTGGGCCAACCGCATGCTGACAACCCGGCGTCCGCTGGAAGAGAAAATGACGCTGTTCTGGCATGGACATTTTGCGACGGGTGACGAAAAAGTCCGCGACTATCGCAAGATGCTCAAGCAGAACGAGATGCTGCGCGCGAAAGCGACCGGCAATTTCCGCGACCTGCTCATCTCGGTCGCCAAAGACCCGGCGATGCTTGCGTACCTCGATGCCGCGGTCAACGTCAAAGGCGCGCCGAACGAGAACTTCGCTCGCGAGATCATGGAATTGTTCACCATGGGCGTGGGCAATTACACAGAAGACGATATTCGCGAGGCTGCCCGTGCCTTCACCGGCTGGAATTACAAAGGGCTCGAGTTCGTGGTTAATCCTGCGCAGCACGATGCGGGCAGCAAGACCGTGCTTGGCAAGACCGGCCATTTCGATGGCGTGCAGGTGATCGATATCATTCTCTCCAAGCCGGTCACGGCTGAATTCGTAGCCACCAAGATCTACAAATACTTCGTTCGTGAAGACGTCTCCCCCGAGCTGCGTGTCAAGCTGGGCAAGCTGCTGCGCGATTCGCGCTATGAAATAGCGCCTTTTCTCGAGACCGTGTTCAGCTCGAAGGATTTTTACAGCGATGCATCGATTAGCACCCATATCAAGTCGCCGGTCGAGCTCGTGATATCGACTTACCGCAAGATGGGCCTGAAGGAAGTGCCGGGCATACCAGACTTCAATGATCTCACCGACTCCATGGGCCAGAAGCTGCTGTTCCCGCCGAATGTAGCGGGATGGGCCAGCGGCCGCAGCTGGATCACGCCCGGGCTGCTGCTGGTGCGGGGTAACTTTGTCTATGACACGGTGTTCCCGGCGATTGATTTTGTGCCGATGGACCGCGTGCCGGGCAGTCAGTATCAGATCATCTCGGTCGCCGAGCAGCTCGCACTGGGCAAGGATGTGACCTCGGCGACCAAACCCGAAGGCAAGGAGATGACCTCCATGTCGATGATGTCGGCCGACCGCGATGAGGATTTCAATACGCGATTGGCGAGCTATCACGCATGGCGCAAGGCGATCGAGAAGGTCAAGCCTATCCCGCGCGCTCCCGCCAGGCTCGATCTGTCGGGCATGGTGCGCGCCGCCGGTTGCAAGACCACGCAAGAGGCGGTCGATCACCTGATCACGCGCTTCATCTCTGCACCCATCGAGCCGGGTGTTCGCGAAAAAATCGCGGCACTGCTTGCAGAGGATCTGGGTACTCAGGACCTCAAAGCCGCCGACACCTACATGGAAGATGCGCTGCGCAATGCGCTGCACGTGATCTTGTCGCTGCCAGCCTACCAACTTGGATAAAAAATACAAAAAGAACAGGCATGAAACCTACTTCTGAACAGCACATTAACCTGACGCGTCGCCATTTGCTGGGTGCGTTGGCCGGGGCGGGACTCACTGCAGGACTCCCTTGGATGCCCGCCCATGCGGCCACAGACAGCTCGCGCCGCATTCTGGTGGTGATGGAGCTATCCGGCGCGAACGATGGCCTGAATACGCTCGTACCGTATGCCGATGATGCGTACTACCGCTTGCGTCCTAATCTCGGTATCAAGCCGGCCAAAGTACGCAAGATCGATGAGCGCTTTGGTTTCTCGCCCGGCATGGCCGGTTTCGAGCGCCTTTACAAAGAAGGGCGCATGGCGATCGTTCATGGCTGCGGTTACGACCAGCCGTCATTCTCGCACTTCACCTCGGCAGACTTCTGGCGCACCGGGGTGCCGAATGGCGGTGAGCCTTATGGCTGGCTGGGGCGTGTCGCTGATGCGATTGATCCGCAGCTGACCCCGAACTTCCTCGTCAATATCGACGAGCGTCAGTCGCTCGCGGTCCGCTCCGCACGCCACGTGCCAGTGGTGTTCGACGATCCCGAGCGTTTCATGCGCAAGGGCCTGATGAATAGCCGATCGCTGCTCGATACGCCGGTCGCCGGCGACCCGGTGAACGCATCGCAGCGATTCCTGGATGAAGTCGCAGGCAGCGCCCGACAGGCCTCGACTCTGGTGCGTGCTGCATGGGAAGCGTACAAGACGCCGATCGACTACGGCATACAGTCGGTCGATCTGCCCAAGGTTGCCGCGATGATTCATGCAAACCTGCCGACCCGTCTGTACTACGTCAGCTACCGCCACAATGCGTTCGACACTCATGTTCAGCAGGCAGAGCCGCACCAGCGCCTGCTGACCTATGTCTCCGATGCGGTAGCCGGCTTCATGAAGGACATGGAGCGCATCGGCCGTGCCGATGATGTCACGCTATTGGCCTTCTCCGAATTTGGCCGCCGCGCTGCCGAGAACACCAGTCTGGGCACCGACCATGGCACCGCCAATCACATGTACGTGGTTGGCAAGCAGGTGAAGGGTGGCCACTACGGCGGCATACCTTCGCTGACCGATTTGGATGAGGGCGGCAACCTGAAATACACTACCGATTTCCGCCGTGTGTATGCGACCCTGATTGAAGGATGGCTCAAGCATCCCGACAGCAAGAGCCTGCTCTCCGGCGACTTCAAGACCTTCCCGATGTTTGGATAAATCCATGGCTGCGCATTTCGATCTTCCGGATATCAAGCTCTTCGTCAATATCGCCGAGGCCAACAGCCTCACGCGCGGTGCGGAGCGCTCGCACATGTCGCTGCCAGCGGCATCGATACGCATCAAGAATCTGGAAGAAGGGCTGGGTGTCAAGCTGCTGTATCGGACCAGTCAGGGTGTAACGCTCACGCCGCCGGGCCAGGCGTTCATGCATCATGCGCGACTCGTGCTGCAGCAGTTGGCCGATCTGCGTGGTGATCTGGCCGAGTATGTGAAAGGCACGCGGGGTCATGTGCGCATCTTCGCGAACACCACCGCAATGGCCGAATTCCTGCCGGCGCTGTTGCCCAAATTTCTGGCTTCGCATCCGGACGTGAATGTCGATCTGAAGGAGCGGCTCTCGCATGACATCGTGCGTGCAGTCTCCGAGAACAAAGTGGATGTCGGTATCCTGGCCGGCAATGTGCGAACCGAAGGCCTCGAAACCCTACCTTTTCGCGAAGACCGGCTGGTGATGGTGACATCCGCGACCCACCCGCTGGCAGAGCGTGGTCGCATCGATTTCAGCGAGGCGTTGAGCCATGACTTTGTCGGCATGATCGAGGCCAGTGCGATCCATTCCTTCCTCGCACAAAACGCCAATAGCCTGAACCGACCGATCAAGATCCGCATCCAGGTCGGGAATTTCGAGGCCGCTTGCCGAATGATCGAAGCCAATGTCGGCATCGGCGTCGTCCCGTATTCCGCCGCTAGCCGTCATGCAAAATCGCTCGACATTCGCATGGTTGAGCTGACGGATGAATGGGCGGTACGCAAGCTGCAAGTCTGTGTGCGCAGCCTGCAGTCGCTACCCATGTTCGCACGCGAACTGGTGGAGTTACTGGTCGCCGAGAGCAAAACGCATTCGCTGGAGACGGTCGCCTGAGCGGTCGCCAAATCCGTTGAATGTCGCTAAATAAGCTTATCTTTTCGTATTTTCTTTTAAGCTTAGGGTTAATTCTCCTCGAAGCCCAGCTTACGATTTTCTGAATTGTTCATAGGGGTGGGATCGGTCACACTTTCGGTCGTGAGTGCTGCTGCGCAGCATGCTCTCTGGCGTCTGTATTCGTGCACGCGCAAGCCCCTTCCCAACAGGACTTTCCATGTCAGTGTCTCCCAATGATTATCAGGACATTCGCGACGCCATTCGTGATTTGTGCGGCCAGTTTCCGGCGGAGTATTTCCGTCAAGTCGACGAGGAGCGTGCGTATCCCGAGGCGTTTGTCGACGCACTCACGCAGGCTGGCTGGCTTGCGGCATTGATCCCGGTCGAATACGGTGGCTCGGGTTTGGGCATGGTCGAAGCCTCGGTGATCATGGAAGAGATCAACCGCAATGGCGGCAATTCGGGCGCTTGTCACGGTCAGATGTACAACATGGGAACGCTGCTGCGCCACGGCTCTACCGCACAAAAAGATTTTTATCTGCCCAGAATTGCCAGCGGCGAGCTGCGCCTGCAATCGATGGGTGTGACCGAGCCCACCACCGGCACCGACACCACCAAGATCAAGACGACCGCCGTGAAGAAAGGCGATCGCTATGTGGTCAACGGACAGAAAGTGTGGATCTCCCGCATCCAGCACTCCGATCTGATGATCCTGCTCGCGCGTACCACGCCGCTGGCCGAGGTGAGCAAAAAATCCGAGGGCATGTCGATCTTCATCGTCGATCTGCGCGAATCGATCGGCAAAGGGCTGGAGGTTCGTCCGATCCGCAACATGGTCAACCATGAGACCAATGAGCTGTTTTTCGAGAACCTTGAGATACCCGCAGAGAATTTAATTGGCGAAGAGGGCAAGGGTTTCAAGTACATTCTCGACGGACTGAATGCCGAACGTGCATTGATTGCTGCCGAGTGCATCGGTGATGGCTACTGGTTCATCGATAAAGTGACCAAGTACGTGAACGAGCGAGTCGTTTTCGGCCGTCCTATCGGGCAGAACCAGGGAGTACAGTTCCCGATTGCGAAAGCCTTTGTGAACATCGAGGCCGCCAGTCTGATGCGATACAAGGCCTGCGAGCTTTTCGACGCCGGCAAGCCGTGCGGCGCAGAGGCCAATATGGCCAAGATGCTGGCTGCCGACGCGTCGTGGGAAGCGGCCAATGCCTGTCTGCAGTATCACGGCGGCTTCGGTTTCGCGGCAGAATACGACGTCGAGCGCAAGTTCCGCGAGACTCGCCTGTATCAGGTCGCGCCGATCTCCACCAATCTGATTCTTTCTTACGTCGCGGAGCATATCCTTGGTATGCCACGCTCGTTCTAGCTCAACGGAAGACGCCATGAAAACCAACGTGACGCCCAGTGCCCAGCTCGCTTTTTTTGCCGCCGAGTTGAACTATGACGACATTCCCACTGAGGTGATGCGTCGTGCGGAGGACTTGTTCCTCGACTGGTTCGGCTCTGCACTCGCCGGCAAAGTCGGGCGCCCGGTGCAGGCGATCGAAGCCTTTGCCCGAGAGATGGGCCCGAAGGATGGCGGCTCAGAGGTACTGATTTCCCGTCGCAAGACATCACCATTGTTCGCCGCGATGGTGAACGGCGCCTCATCACACTATATCGAGCAGGACGATGTGCACAATGGTTCCGTGTTCCATCCGGCCGCAGTGATCTTCCCCGCAGTTCTGGCCATCGCGCAAGATCGCGGTCTCAGCGGCAAGGACATGATGACCGCCGCCGTCGCTGGCTACGAGGCGGGCATACGCATCGGCGAGTTCATGGGTCGCTCGCATTACAAGGTGTTTCATACGACCGGTACCGTGGGAACCGTTGCGGCGGCTGTTGCAGTCGGACGGCTGATCGGCCTCACTCCCGAAAAAATGCAGCATGCGATGGGCTCGGCGGGTACCCAAGCCGCAGGACTATGGGAATTCCTCAAGGATGCCGCCGACTCCAAGCAGCTGCACACAGCCAAGGCTGCTTCCGATGGCCTGATCGCCGCCCTGCTGGCCGAGAAAGGATTCTCCGGTGCCAAGCAGGTGCTGGAGGGCGCCAAAGGCATGGCCGCCGGTATGTCTCAGGATGCCGATGTCGCGTGCCTCACCGATCGTCTGGGTGAGCGCTGGGCAACCATCGAGACCTCGTTCAAGTTTCATGCTTCGTGTCGGCACACCCATCCAGCTGCGGATGCACTGCAGCAGGTGATGCAGCAGCATGGCCTCCAAGCGGACCAGATCGATTCCGTCATCACGCGCGTGCATCAGGGCGCCATCGATGTGCTGGGCCCGGTGGTCGAGCCGCGCACCGTGCATCAGGCGAAGTTTTCGATGGGTACCGTGCTGGGCTTGATCGCCCTGTACGGCAAAGCCGGCGTACGGGAGTTCGAGCAGTCTTTCCGTGAGACCGAGGTCCAGGACTTTCGCCAGCGCGTGAGCATGGCGCTTGATCCCGAAGTCGATGGTGCCTATCCGGTGCGCTGGATTGGCAAGGTGACAGTCAAGACAACGGATGGCCGCGAGCTGCAGGGACGCGTGGATGAGCCCAAGGGCGATCCTGGCAATACGCTGTCACGCGCAGAATTGGAGACCAAGGCTATCGCACTCGCTGAATTCTCAGGCGCTGCCACTGCAACCGAGATGCGTGCGTCGATGGATGGGATCTGGAATATCGCAGCGCTCAAGACCGTGGGAGATTTGCTGCCGCCGTGGTCGCAGGACGTTTAAGCGCAGGTGGGTTCCCGTCTTTCACGCGAGAGAGCAGTGTGTGCAACCCGGCTTCAATCGCCGCTTAAATGACGAATCAGGCGCCGAACACTACCCGCTCAAAAAATAGAACCAAACCCACGACCATCACTACCGCGGACAGGGCCCGCACTACCCGCGCCTCATGGCGGGTTTTTCGCAGCTGCATCAGCAGAGGCACTGCGATCAGCACCGCCACCAGCTGGCCTGCCTCGACCCCCAGATTGAAATTCAGCAGCGACCAGATCAGGCTGTCTTTTGGCAGCCCGATTTCTTTGAGCACTGAAGAAAAACCGAAGCCGTGCACTAACCCGAACAAGAAGCTGATGTGCCAGCGATGAGAGACCGCATAGCGCGGGAACAGGTTCTCAAATGCGACATAGGCAATCGATAGTGCGATCACGGCCTCGACCAGCGTCGAGGGCAGGGTGATGATATCCAGCGCCGCTGCGCCCAGCGTGATGCTGTGCGCGAGCGTGAACGCAGTAATGATCTTCAGCAGCGATATCAGATTGCCGCCACACAGGATCAGCGCCAGCAGGAACAGCAGATGATCATAGCCTGTGGCGATATGCTCGACGCCGAGCAGGAAGAAGCTGCCGGCACTCTGCGGCGTTTCGGCACCGGCGAGCGAGACGCGCGCCTCACGCTCAGTGGCTGAGAAATTCAGTGAGCTGCTGCCGCCGCTCCAGGTCATCACCGCAATCACATGATGCTTCTCGCCAAGAGTATCGGCCATGTCGTCGCGGATCAGCAGTGCTTTCGGTGGTGCAGGGCAGACGTACTCCACTTGCATGCCCTGTGGCTCGGCCGGAACGCAAGCTTGCTGATCAGCAGTGACCGTGACTTTTTCGCGAATCAGCCGGACAAGTGCGGCATCGTCTGTGCCGCTGGTGGTGGGCGTGTAACGGTAGATAACGCTGCTGCCGTCGATACCCACCGAAGCGAATCCGGTGGCATCACCCGAGTGAGAAAACGCTGGCACTGACGCCAGCAATGCCAGCCCGGCCAGCAGGCTGCCCAGCAGCGTCTTCATCGTTTCAGCTTGGTGCCCTGAGAGGGTGCGGCGGCCGGCGCGGGAGCGTTCTTGCTGACGGCATCGATCATGGCCATCAGATTGGTGATCTGATATTCAGGAATCGTCACGGCTTCAGCCGCGCCCACCGGCAGGATGTAGCGGCTATAGCCATCCGGACTCACCGTGCCGACCGCGAAGCGCCCAACAGGATCGGTCTTTCCCGCGCGATAGATCATGATCAGGATATCCGGCCGGCTGACGCCGAACTCGTCCTTGCCGGGCTCTAGCGGAATGGGTTGCTCCTTGCGGGTGCGGCTGAACATCGCAATGGCTTGCACAATCGTGTTTGCGGCGAGCGGGTCGGCGCGGTGTGCATGTTCGGCCGCATTCGGACCATCCTGCTGGCCATGATAAAACCAGGTGCCTTTCTCATCTTTCTCGAAACGGTGCAGCTGTCCTTTGCGCATGACTTCAATAGCGCCGACGTCATCCAGCGGAATCGGGAATAACCATTTTTCATCTTTCGGACCTGCTGCCGACTCGATGGTTTGGATGTATTCGCGTTCCTTGATAAAGATCACGACCCCCAGAACGGCGATCACGGCTCCGATGATCGCCAGTTTGCTTTTACGGCTGCTCATCGACGCCTCCACCAGACCACGACACCTAGCGCTGCCATCAGCAGAGGAATAAGGATCAGTGACATGATGAAGGTGCCCTTCATCTGTGTATTGGTCATGTTCACATAGGGCAGGTCATAGGTGCGTGGTTCCAGACCGATCAGATTCTCGCGCGAAGAAAGGAAGTTGACCGCGTTAAGGAACAGTGCACCATTACCCAAAATATGGAAGAAGGAGTTGGTTGCGAAATCCGAATCGCCAGACACTATGATACGTGCTGGTTTGCGATGGGTCGCCAAGGGCTTCGCTTCTTCGACCTTCTCGCCACGCAATTCCTTCATGATCATCGTGGCGGAATCGACCGCATTGGGGTTGAAATTGGAGATGACCATCATGGTCAGCGGACCTTCCTTGCTTTCTCCCTTGACGAATTCGGCACGCGTCTTGTCGATGGAGCTGAAGCTGTTCTTTGACGAGTTCACCAGCGGCCTCACGGAGACGCCCGCCACGGGCTTCGCGGTAGGGAATAACGGTCTCGCGCCTGGGAAGAAGGTCAGCGGCAGCTTGGTCGTCACCTCGTGGCGGTTGTAGTCGGTGACCGCAGGCGCGGACACATCAGCCCAGAAATGGCTGGCCTCATCGATGATCATGCCTTTGTCGGCGACCACGCCAAACTTCGCGAGCACCGGCTCAAGGCCGACCTGCACGAAAGGATCAAGCAGGAATAACGCGTTGCCGCCGTTGTCGAGATAGCTGTCAATCGTCTTCAACTCACCCGCCAGCAAGGGCAGTGTCGGGCCAGCGACAATCAGGAGAGAACAGCGCGCCAGATCGGTGTCGCTGCGGGTTAGCGCGACTTTCTCGACTAGATAATTCATTGCCTCCAGCGCGCCGCGCGCCTTGGCCATGCCATGCTTTTCATGCGTGACAATTTTCTGCTCCAGCCCGTGAGAGTGACCAGCGGCACCTTCCGTGTGGTCGTGAGACTCAAGGCTGAACGGATCAGGCTCGCCATGCCCTTCAAGGAAGCAGGCCACCTGCTGCTTGCCCTGCGTGACGCGCAGGATGCCGTTGGCAATGTCGGTCTCGGTTGGGCCGTTGACTGTTAGCTTGCGCCCCTCACTTTCCATCAGCGCTGTGCCGGCGAATTCCACGCCGCGCATCTTGGCCTGAGAGGGGTTGAGCATCGGGTCAAAAAACTCGACCGTGATTTTGTCATTTTGCGCAGCGAACTGCTCGTACAACTCGACCGTCTCGCGCATCCCCCGGTCATGGAAGAAGGTGATGCGTACCGGTTTGTCGATGGCCTTGAGCATGTGGATGGTCTGCTGCGCCAGCGAATGCTCACGGTTGGCCGTCATGTCTATGCGGGCGGGGAACAGCGACGAGGTCCAGGCAATCGCAACATACAATGCGATGAGCGCAGCGGTCATCACCAACAACTCACCACGCTGGCCGCGCAGCAGCAGTAATAGTTCGTCGCGGAGCTGCCACACTGAGTAGCTCGACAGCCCCAGTCCGGCCACCATCAGCGCAATGGCGAATGCGGAAGAGTTCACAATAAGCGCGCTGGCGAATGACGAGCCCGCCAGCAGCAGCAAGCCTGCTACCAGGAACAAGCCGTAACGGAATGATTTATCCATGGATCAAATACCTAGAAATTCTGGTCAGCGACGCAGCTGCAGATAGCTGGTGTTCAGGGTGAGCGCTGTGGCGATCACGGCGGCGAAATACAGCATGCCCTCAGACCGCAACAGGCCGCGGATGAAATCCGCGAAGTGCAGCGCAAAGGACAAGTGAGCCACCAGATCGCGCATCAACAATGAAGATTGCAGCGTCTGCAGATGACCGACGAACCAGAACCCAAGGAGCACCGGAATAGTGATGAGTGCTGCAACGATCTGGTTCTCGGTCAGCGCCGAGAAGAACTGACCGATCGCAATGCAGGCCATGCCAAGCAGGATGAAGCCGATATAACCAGAGATGATGTTCAGCGTCTGCGGCGTGCCATACAGGTACAGCGGTATCAGGTTGATGCAGGTGGCGGCCGTCATTAGCAGGAAGATGCTGACTGCGCCCAGGTATTTGCCCACCACGACCTGCCAGGTTTCCAGCGGCAGGGTCATCAGCAACTCCATCGTGCGCGCGTTGTATTCTGCCGAGAAGATGCGCATGGTGAGCACCGGCGAGATGATCAGCAGCAGAATCCCCATATTCTGCAGCGTGGAATCCATGGTGCCGATGCCGGTCAAGAAAATATTGTAAGTAAAAAAGTAGCCCGTCCCGAGCAGGAACACGGCAATCACGAAATAAGCAATCGGCGAGCGGAAATAGCTGAGCATTTCCTTCACATAGATAGCCCGAAGGCCGGTCAGCGCATTCATGCGGCCTCCTTGTGCGTGTCGGTGGAAGTCGATCCGCCGTCGTGGCCGATGTAGCTCAGGAAGACATTTTCCAGGGTCGGCTGTCGGCGTTCCAGGCGATAGAGTTCGCCTGCGCCGGTGACTGCACGAGCAATGCGGGCTTCAATTCCTTCGGTATTCTGGACCAGGCAGTCGATGCTCAGCACGCCAGCACGTACCGGATGCGGATGAATGACGAGGCCAGTGACGCCATCGACCGAGCGCAGCGACTGCTCAAGTGCATTGCGTTCACCGCTCGCATCCAACATCACGCTGTTGCTCTGATCAGCTTTGCGCTGCAGACCTTCGGGAGAGTCGACGGCGAGGATACGGCCGCCGTTGATGATCGCCACGCGCTGGCAGATCAGCGTGACCTCCGGCAGGATGTGGGTCGAGATCAGCACCGAGTTCTCTCGACCGAAGTTGCGGATGACTTCGCGCGTTTCCTGAATCTGTCCCGGGTCGAGTCCGGCGGTGGGCTCATCGAGCAGCAGCACGTCCGGATTGCCCAGCAGCGCCTGCGCGAGTCCGACGCGCTGGCGATAGCCCTTGGACAGCTTGTAGCATTCTTTGGTCGTCACGGCTTCCAGCCGGCAGGCGGCGATCACACGCTCCAGATGCTGGGGGATCTGCGGCACCGGCACGCCCTTGGCGCGCGCGACGAAGGTGAGGTAACTGGTGACATCCAGGATGTCATACAAGGGGGGACTTTCGGGCAGATAGCCCAGCCGTGCTGCGGCTTGCGCGCGCTCGGTGGCCATGTCAAAGCCTGCGACTTTCACGGTGCCTGAGGTCGCTTCGGTGAAACCGGCGATCATGCGCATGGTGGTGGTCTTGCCCGCACCATTTGGACCGAGGAAGCCGACGATCTCGCCTTTTTTTACATCGAACGAGATGTTGTGAATGATGGTCTTCGAACCGTACCGCTTTACGACATTGTGTAGTTCTATCATTGCAGCAGATCTTACTTCGCTTGGGGTCTGTCCGGCACGAGCAAGGGGACACGGCACCCGAAGGGCGATCGCGCCATCATGCTGCGACAGACAACACGACTGCCGTGACGCCGGGCAGTACGCTGGGGGTTAAAAAAAGCCCCCGCATAACGGGGGCTTTTTGAGCTTACAGCAGATGAAGGATTACTTCATCCACTTGCGGCCGTTCTTTTCAAACTGGCCAGCATCGTGCGGGAAGAACAGCTTCGCGCCTTCCAGGTCACGCATGAACTTCAGGCGGTTAGCCGAGTTGCTCCATGCCTGAACGCTGAAGTTGAGGCCAGCGACGTAGCCGTCAGCATTTTCCTGCATCCAGATCGCATCCTGGGAGATGATCACACTGCCGGTCTGGGGCAGCTTGACCTTCAACGACTGGTGGCCGAGCGTGTGGCCAGGCGTCGAGAGGATCTGAACCGTGCCGTCGCCGAACAGGTCGTAATCACCTTCGAGTTCCATGTAGTTGTAGTTACGAGCGGACACCAGGTCGTTCAAGACGAAGGTGCCGTTGGTCTCGCGACCCTGGAACTTCTCAGGCCAGTAGCCCTGATACAGTTCCTTCTTCTGGAACACGTGGATCGCCTTCGGGAACATCGCGATGTTACCGGAGTGGTCCAGGTGGCTGTGCGAGCTGATCACGACTTTGACATCGTCAACCTTGATGCCCACCTTGGCCAGCTGCTGGTCGATCACGTCGCCGCGGGTCTGGCTTGGCTTCAGGAAGTCGCAGCTGCCGGCAGCCCAGTACTTCTTGCAGTTGTCAGCGCCATCCGAGATCGCCACGTTGTTACCCGTGTCGAACACGACCACACCTTTCGGGTGCTTCAGGATCCACATCGACACGGGGATCGTGATGTCCTTGGCTTTCGGGTAGGTCGGGATCAGGCCCTGGATGTTAAAGGGACCGAAGAAACCACTGGTTGTCCAGTAGAGTTCCTGCGATTGTGCCGACGGCGCCGTGCTGATGCAGAGTGCTGCCAGCATGGATGCCAACAAACCGGTTTTTTTCATGAGTGTTCCTCCGTGGTGATAATAAGTCGCCTGAATACGCGCGTTTTGGCCGACTACCTGCCTTGCCGTTCTGTAGCGCAGGGCGCCCAGCCGATTCTTCTTTTTTTGCTACGACATGGGACAAGAGGCGTCTGGATGACCCAAACGCCTTTTGTCTTGGAAACATGTTGCATGGCTCTTTTTTTCCTGTCAACAGCTAGTTAGTATTGTCCTGTCATCGAATACCGATAGGTCGAGCATTGTTGGCAGTTTTGTTGCAGTGCGATTTCATAGCGGAAAAGGTCATGTAAAGGCTGAATTCGCGGCCTATTTGGTGCTGTGCGCCAGTGAGTGTTAGCGGATTCGTATTTTCAAAATGGGCTCTTTAAAAAACTTGTCTTGCCGAAAGAACCTCGGTCGGTCAGACTGCACCGATCCCTGCCAGACGATCAATCAAACAATAGTCAATTCGATAACCTATTCGTTTCGCAGGCGCGCCAGATGGTCATGACAGAGCTCAGTGCACCTGCTTATTCCCTCAGCCGGCCTCTTGGCAGCGCCGCGCCTCGGTGCGAAAAATAATCATACGGATCAAACATTTGAACGGCTTTCTTCGCTGGAGACTTTAAACATGAAGCTACATGCACTACCCCGCCTGCTTGCAGGCATGGCTGCCGCGCTGATGATGTCGGGTGCGATCGCTCAGACCAAGCCAGCCGAGCTGAAAGTTGGTATCACGACTTTCCTCTCCGGTCCGGCCTCGGTATTCGGTGTGCCTGCCAAGGCAGCGGCCGAGCTGTACATCGAGCAGCTGAATGCAGCGGGCGGTATTGGCGGCGTGAAGATCGTTCCGACCTTCATCGATGAAGGCGTTGGCGCGGACAAGCTGCTCTCGGAGTATCGTCGCGTAGTGCAAGAGGGCGATACCAAGGTAATGCTGTCGGCGATCTCCAGCGGCAACTGCAACATCATCGCACCGGTGGCAGAAGATCTGAAGGTGCTGAATATCCTGTGGGACTGCGGCACCGAGAAAGTACTTGAAGACAAACGCTACAAATACGTGGTTCGTACCCAGGCGAATGCGACCACAGAAATGGTCTCGACGGTTCTGTATCTGCTCAAGACCAAGCCCGACCTGAAAACCATCGCGGTGATGAATCAGGATTATGCGTGGGGCCGCGATTCCTGGGAGCTGTTCCGTAACACGCTGCTGGCCATGAAACCGGATGTGAAGATTGTCGCCGAGCTGTTCCCTAAATTCGGCGCGACCGATTACTCGACCGAGATCAGCCGCCTGCAGGCGCTGCGCCCTGAGGTCATCCTCTCGACGTCGTGGGGCGGCGACCTCGACACCTTTGTGCGTCAGGCGTCTCAGCGCGGACTCATGAAGACGTCGCTGTTCGTCCTGCCGCTGGCAGAGAGCTCGCTCGAGCGTCTCGGCCCGGCGCTACCCGATGGCGTGATCGTCGGCGCGCGCGGTGACCATTATTTTCTGCATCCTCAGTACAAAGACGAGCCCAAACTCAAGAATTTCGTGAAGAAGTTCCAGGACAAGACCGGCGCCTCCCCGATCTATTGTGTCTACCACATGATTCAGGGCCTCGATGGCCTCAAGGCGGGTATCGAAAAAGCGATCAAGACGAACAAAGGCCAGTGGCCTAGCACCGAGCAGATGGCCGACGCCATGCGCGGTCTGGAGTTCCGTGGCCTGACCGGCACCGTGAAGATCCGCGAAGATGGTCAGGGTCTCGAAGATCAGTTGCTGGGTCTGACCCGCAAGACACCGAGCTACAACTTCCCGACACTGGAGAAGATCGTCATCTATCCGGCGGATCTGATCACGACGCCCGTCGGACAAAAGTCGCCGGAGTGGGTGAAGACGCTCAAGCCAGAGCTGGTCAACAACCCTCGCTTCAAGCAGTACTGATCTCGGCACTTAAGCGTGACACGCCAGCGCCGGTGTGTCACGTGAGCTGATTACTTCTCAAAAAACCAAAAGGCAGCACATGGCGCAGGACATTTACATTCTGGCGGTGTTGGACGGGTTGTCCTACGCCGCCTTGCTTTTCCTGGTGGCGCTGGGCATGACGCTGGTGTTCGGCGTGATGAACATCGTTAACATGGCGCACGGCAGTTTCTATGCGTTGGGCGGCTACATGGCTGCCAGTCTCGGGCTGTGGGCGACATCGCAGGGCGCCGCGCCCGCGTGGTCGCTGCTGATCTTGCCACTGGCCGCGATCATCATTGGCACCGTGTTTGGTGCGCTGATGGAAACCACGCTGATGCAGCACATCTACAGCAAAGATCCCATCCTGCAGCTGCTGATTACCTTCTCCGCGTTCATGATCTTTGAAGACCTGCAGCGTCTGGTGTGGGGGACGCAGCCTTACTTCGTGTCGGAGATCGTCAATTACCTCGGCACCACGGAAGTGCTGGGGATTACCTACACGCGCTATCAGTTGCTGGTGCTGCCAGGCGTCGCGATTGCAGTGTTTGTCGCGCTGCGCAGCTTCTTGAAATTTTCCAGCATAGGCCGGCAGATCGTCGCCGTGTCTCACAACCGCGAGGTATCGACCGCACTGGGCATTAATGTGAAGCGGATCTCGCTGATGACTTTCGTTGTGAGTTCAATTCTCGGTGCGCTGGCGGGCGCGCTGGCGTCGCCCACCGTGTCCTGGGTGCCCGGGATTGGTGGTGAGATGATCGTGCTGTCGTTCGCGGTGGTCGCGACGGCGGGTCTGGGCCAGATCGAAGGCGCACTGGTCGCCGCGGTCCTGATCGGACTGGCGCGCTCATTCAGCGTGTATTTGTTCCCCGAGATGGAAGTGTTGGTGCCCTTCCTGATCATGGTACTGGTGCTGCTGTTCCGGCCTCAAGGATTGTTCTCCGTCGCACAGGCGAGGAGGGTGTGATGGCGCGCGCAAAGATAGTGGTGGTCGTGCTTGCCTTGCTAGCGCTGCTTCTACCGGTGGCCATGCCATGGATCAAGACGCCGCTGATCCTCGGCACGGCATTCGGCATTGCCGCCTTGGGGATCTCGATACTCATTATCTCTGGGCAGATTTCATTTGGTCACGCGATGTTCGTTTGCCTCGGCGGCTACGCGGTGGCCTTCATCGCCCGGCAATGGGCTCAGCTCGATAGTGCCGTGCTGCTGGCGATCGGTGCCGCTACCGGCCTCATCTTCGGTGTCATCGTCGGCTCTTTCGTGGTGCGCTACCGCGCGATTTTCTTCGGCATGTTGAACCTCGCACTGTCGATGGTGCTCTTCGCCGCGCTCGGCAAATTCTTTAACCTGACCGGCGGTACCGATGGTCTGCGTCTGGAGCGCTCGCCGTTCTTCGGCATGACGCTGGGCCGTGATGAGTTTGAAAGCCTGCTGCTGGTCGTAGGTGTGGCGCTGGCTTTGCTGTGCGGCTGGCTGGTGCATCGCTATCTGCGTTCGGTCGCAGGGCAGGCGCTGGCCGCGATCAAGACCAACGAGACTCGGCTTGAATATGTAGGCATCTCTGCCTATCAGGCGCTGTGGATCGGCTACATCATCTCGGCGACCTTGTGCGGACTCTCGGGGGCGATCTTCGCGATCGCCCAAGGGCTGGTCACGCCAGAGATGGGTTATTGGGTGCGCTCGGGCGAGATCGTGTTCGTCGCCATTCTTGGTGGTGTCGGTCATCCTGTCGGCGCGTTCATCGGCGCAGGCATCTTTGAATTCGTGAAGCTGTTTGCGGCGGCCTACCTGACAGGCGCCTGGCAGATGGTGCTTGGCTTCGTGCTGATCGCGATGGTGTTCCTCGCGCCGCGCGGCATCTCGGCCATGCTGGAAGACAAATCCGCGCCGAAGCAGGAGGACGCATGAGCACGCCACTGCTTCAGACCCGAGATCTGCAGCTGGCGTTCGGCGCAGTCGTGGTCGCTGACCATATCAATTTTTCGTTGAGCGAGGGCGAGCGACTGGCCGTGATCGGACAGAACGGCGCGGGTAAGACGACCTTCATCAACATTTGCACGGGCCTGATTCGACCGCAAGCGGGACAAGTTTTCTTCGAAGGCAAAGACGTCACCGGCATGTCACCGCGAGCGATTGCGCTGCGCGGCATGGTGCGCTCTTTCCAGCTGCCGCAACTGTTCACTGAGCACAGTGTGCGCGACTGCGTTCGTATCGCTGCGGCGGGCAAGCGCAACAAGCTCAGGCTGTGGACGCCGCTGGCTAGCGCGGTCGATAACGACGAGGTCGAGCATGTGCTGGAGATGGTCGGCCTCGCGCGCCGCGCCGATGAACTCTCCGGGGCACTGCCCGAAGGTCAGCGCAAGCTGCTGGATATCGCGATGGCACTGGTGATGAAGCCGCGGCTGCTGATACTTGACGAGCCGACCTCGGGTGTCTCAAGCGACGAAAAGCATGGGTTGATGGCGACCATCATGAAAGCACTGGATCAGCAGAAAGTGAGCGCGATCTTCGTTGAGCATGATGTCGATATCGTGTCGCAGTATTCGACTCGGGTGGCTGCATGGATCGCGGGTCGCATCGCCGCTGATGGTAAACCGACCCAGGTGCTCGCCGATCCGGAGATCCGCAAGAACGTGATCGGAGAATGAGATGCTGAAAATACATAATGTCAGCGCGCGCATTGCCGGCATCACGGTATTGCGCGGCATTGAGACGGAGTTCCAACACGGGCAGCTGCTGGCTGTCGTCGGACGTAATGGCGCGGGCAAGACCACGCTGCTGCGCGCGATCATGGGATTGTTGCCGCTGTCTTCAGGGAGTATTTCGATCAACGGCACGGATCTCACGTCCGTACCCGGTCATCGTCGTACCGAGTTCGGTATTGGCTATGCACCAGAAGACCGAGCGATGTATCCGACTTTCACCGTCGAAGAAAACCTTCGCTTGCCTTGCGAGGTGCTCGGTTTGCCGGAAGCAGAGATCAAGCGCCGCCTTGAGCGTGTGCTCGACGTCGTGCCGCAGCTCGACCCCATGCTCGCACGTTCCGGTGCGGCCTTGTCAGGCGGGCAGGGCAAAATGGCGGCACTGGGGCGCGCGCTGATGGCAGGCACGAAACTGGTGCTGCTGGATGAGCCTTTTCAGGGACTCGCTCCGGTGCTGGCCAATCAATACGCAGAATCGCTGCGCAGGCTGCATCAGCTTGATCCAGCGCTGTGCATTGTAGTCACTGAATCGAATCGCAGCCTGCTGCGTGACCTACCTGATGCGACGCTGACACTGGAGCGTGGCGAGCTGGTCGAGGGCGACGCGCTGGTCCATTGAAACAAAATTTTTTCTGAGTAGCCATCAACAGCAACAAAAAAGATTGGAGAGAGCACTATGGCAACCCTGCTCATCGACGGCAAATGGATGTCAGCCACCGGCGGACAGACTATCGATGTCATTAATCCCTGTGACGCGAAGGCGTACGCAAAGCTCGATCGCGGAACGGCGGCCGATATTGATCTGGCGATCAAGGCCGCACGTCGCGCAATGGACGGCGCCTGGGGCAAGCTGACCGCGACGGAGCGCGGCCGCATATTGACCAAGGCCGGGGAACTCATCATCAAGAATTCAGAAATCATCGCGCAAACCGAAGCTCGCGATACCGGCAAGCCCCTGTCTGTCGCACGGGCAGATGTCGTTGCGGTCGCGCGTTATTTCGAGTTCTATGGCGGTGCGGCAGACAAGCACCATGGAGAGCAGCTACCCTATCTGAACGGTTACAACGTGCAGATTGTTCGTGAGCCTCATGGTGTCGCGGGGCTGATCATTCCATGGAACTATCCGGCGCAGATGTTTGGCCGTACCGTGGCGCCAGCACTGGCTGCCGGAAATGCGTGCGTGCTCAAGCCTTCTGAAGATGCGTGCATGTCTGGCCTGAAACTCGCCGAAATTCTGATGGAAGCCGGATTGCCAGCCGGTGCGCTGAATCTGGTGACCGGCTACGGCTATGAGGCGGGCGCTGCGCTGACCGCTCACCCCGATGTCAATTATGTGAGCTTCACCGGCTCACCTGAGGTCGGCACGATGGTGCAGGAAGCCACTGCAAAGAATGCCGTACCTTGCGCGCTGGAGCTGGGCGGCAAATCGCCGCAGATCGTGTTTGAAGACGCCGATCTCGACAAGGCGCTGCCCATCATCGTCAAGGCGATTACACAGAACGCCGGTCAGACCTGCTCTGCAGGCAGCCGCCTGCTGGTGCAAGAAAGCATTTACGAGAAATTCGTCGCACGCGTTGCCGAGGCTTTCAAGAAAGTTCGCGTCGGTACTCCGGAGATGGACTTTGATTGTGGCCCTATCGTCAACAAAAAGCAGTTCGACCGTGTGAATGGCTTTATCGAAGATGCGATCCAGACCGGCGTGCCATTGCTCGCGCAAGCCACGATTGCCGATGGCTGCTCAAAGGATGGCTACTTCGTTGCGCCAGCGCTGTTTGGCGCGGTGCCGCGCGACCACCGTCTGGCGTGCAAGGAAGTGTTTGGCCCCGTGCTGGCAGCGATGCCGTTCAAGGATGAAGAAGATGCCGTACAACTGGCGAACGCCACCGAGTACGGCTTGGTGTCGGGTGTCTGGACCGAGAATGGCGGTCGTCAGGCGCGTATGGCCAAGCGTATTCAGACCGGTCAGGTCTTCATCAACTGTTATGGCGCCGGTGGCGGTGTCGAGCTGCCTTTCGGCGGTATGAAGCGCAGCGGGCATGGTCGCGAAAAAGGATTTATGGCGCTAGAAGAATTCAGCACGACCAAAACGGTCGTTCTGCATCACGGTTAAATCATTTTTCTAGTCACACGTTCAGTCTTATCGGAGACACTATGGGACAGCTTCAGGGGAAAGTCGCCATCATCACTGGCGCCGGCAGCGGCTTTGGCGAGGGAATGGCGGAAGCCTATGTGCGCGAAGGCGCAAAGGTCATCATTGCTGATCTGAATGCAGATGCGGGCGAGCGCGTGGCCAAGGCGCTGGGTGCCAATGCCAAAGCGGTAGCGACCGATGTCGCGAACGCCGATTCGGTCAATGCGATGGTCAAGGCCTGCGTTGATGCATTCGGCACGCCCGATATTGTGATCAACAACGCCGGTACCACGCACAAGAACCAGCCCATGTTACAGGTCGATGAAAAAACCTTCGACCGCATGTTTGCGGTCAATGTGAAATCGATCTACTACATGGCGCATGCGGTGATCCCACTGATGCGCGCGCGCGGCAAGGGTGGGGTGATCATCAATGTCGGTTCGACTGCCGGCATTCGTCCGCGTCCCGGCTTGTCTTGGTACAACGGCTCGAAAGGCGCAGTGAACCTGTTGTCCAAAGCAATGGCGGTCGAACTGGCGCCGGACAAGATCCGGGTGAATGCGCTGTGCCCGGTGATGGGTGCGACCGGCCTGTTAGGCGATTTCATGGGCGTCCCAGACACTCCGGAAAATCGTGCGAAGTTTGTCGCAACGATTCCGCTTGGACGTTTCTGCGAGCCGCGTGACATGGCCGCGGCCGCCGTATTTCTCGGTACCGATGCCGCAGAGTTTTTAACCGGTCTGGAGTTCCCGGTCGATGGTGGTCGTACGATCTGATTCAAGAGATAAATTCGGAGAAGCCTGATGAAGACCCGCGCTGCCGTTCTGCACACCCTCGATCTGAAAGCCCCTTTCGCCACTAGCAAGCCGCTGAAGATCGAAGAAATCGAACTCGATGATCCCGGCGCGGGCGAGGTGCTGGTCAAGATGACCGCCGCCGGACTGTGTCATTCCGATCTGTCGGTCATTACGGGTGTGCGTCCTCGCCCGGTACCGATGGCACTCGGCCATGAGGCGTCGGCGACCGTCGTCAAGGTGGGCGATGGCGTGACCAACCTGAAGGCCGGTGACCGTGTGGTGCTGGTGTTCGTGCCCAGCTGCGGTACCTGCATGCCTTGCCAGGAGGGCCGTCCGGCGCTATGCGAGCCGGGTGCGGAAGCAAATGGCAAAGGTACGTTGCTGTCGGGTTCGCGTCGTCTGCATCTCGGTCAGCAGGCGGTCAATCATCATGTCGGCGTGTCGGCCTTTGCCGAGCACGCAGTGGTCTCGTCGCGTTCCTGTGTGAAGGTCGAGGCCGACATCGATCCGGTGGAATCTGCGTTATTTGGCTGCGCGGTGCTGACCGGCGTCGGCGCTGTGGTGAACACCGCGCGAGTGCAACCTGGTCAGACGGCGGCCGTGATCGGTCTGGGTGGCGTTGGCATGTGCTCTTTGCTCGGTGCGGTCGCGTCTGGTGCACGCGAGGTCGTTGCCATCGATCTGAATGACAAGAAGCTCGACGCCGCGCGGGAGCTCGGCGCGACCTTCACCGTGAATGCTCGCGATCCGGATGCCGCAGCCAAGGTGAGGGAGTACACCAAGGGCGGTGTTGATTTTTCTTTTGAGATGGCCGGCGTGATACCGGCGATGGAACTGGCCTATCGCGTCGTGCGCCGCGGCGGTACGACCGTGACTGCTAGCCTCTTTCATCCGCAGCATACCTGGCCGATCCAGCAGGTCAGTCTGGTGGCGGAAGAGCGAACGATCAAGGGCAGTTATATCGGCTCTTGCGTGCCTGCGCGCGATATCCCTCGGTATATCGGGCTGTACCAGCGCGGCAAGCTGCCGATCAACAAGCTGCTCGGAGAACGTCTGAAGCTGGAAGACATTAATCGCGGTTTCGATAAGCTGGATGCCGGCGAGAGCATGCGCGATCTGGTGGTGTTCTGACCCTTTGCTGCACACCTGATTCATTCAGCTTTTTGGGGCGAAATCCCGGCTGACGGATCGATGGGCTCTCACCGTCGCCCACGCGTTATTTCTGCGCCGCTGATTCGATCACAGGCTTGGGCTTGCCCTGGGCATCCGAGAGCCGGTATTTTGTTCTGCGGTCTCCCATCAAGTCACGTAAATCGCGAATACTCATTTGTGTGACTTCATGCATGCGTATGAGCAGTGATGCGCCAACGGGCAGGGTGCGATGTCGGATCTTGCTGATCACGGGCGGTGCAACCTCCAGCGCGCGGGAGAGCGCAGCATCATTCTTCAGCTGCATTCGTTCACGCAAGGTATCGAGCAAGAGATTGGGGTTGTAGGTAGGTTGGGACGAGAGTTCGTGAGTCTGCTGCTGGTTGGTTTGATGTCTTTGCTGTGGTGCCATGATGTTCCTCGCAGGTGACGTTGTCGGAGCCAGCATGAACTCACCGGCTTGCGTAAACGACATGACCCCTCTGGCAGGCAACAAGTTCCGCTGATATCGGCGCCTCAATGAAATGACATCGGAAATCTTCTGCGGCGAGATCGGGAAGAGCCCGCGTTCGACGGGCTCTTCCCGAATGGCCTACCAGATACCCATGCCGTAAGGGTGCTGCATCGTCATCTGCGGTGCCATCATCTGTCTGAATGACGCGTAGGGGTCCAGCGCGGGGACGCTGCCAAAGGTCTGGGGCATCATGCGTGGCGGTTCACGATAGAGGCTGCGAAGTACCTGCATCATCTGCGGCGACAGGGCCTGACTGCCGACCGTGGAGCCCATCATCGGTACGGGGTGCGCTGGCGCCAGGCCCACCGCTCTCAGCACATCGGGCAGACCGAATCCGGTTCGCCGCTGATCGCCTACCATCACAGGCCGGCAGGATAGTTTGATGATCTGAAAAAGACGCTCGACACGCTCTGCGCTGCGCGGGCTGGTCCCCTGAAAATCCGGATGATGCGCGAGCACCAGCGCGGCGAGTCCCGTAATGTGAGGAGCCGCCATCGATGTGCCATCCCAAGCGGCGAAGTTATTGTCAGGTACCGAGGAAGTGACCGCCACGCCGGGAGCGCAGACATCAACCTCTTGTCCGAAGCAACTGAAGCGCGCCGAGAAAAATCCGTTCGAGTCGACCTGGGAAGTGATCGTCTGCGTGTGATAACTGTCTGCCGGGAATTCATTAAGCTTGCCTATCGCGGCCACGGCGAGCACATGAGATGATGAAGCCGGGTATTGCACCGGACCGCCAGAATTACCCGCTGCGACAATACAGGCGATGCCAGCTTGCTTGGCGCGCAAGATTTGCTGTTCGAGTGCCTCTGAGGGCTCTGCGCCACCGAGACTGAGATTCACTACGTCGATCTGTTTTTCAATGCAATACTCGAGCGCATCGATTAGCTGGCTGATCTGCCCACCGGGGAAAAGCTTGCAGACATGGACTTCAGCGTCGGGCGCAAAGCCGCGTATGCCCCAGTCGGAGTCCATTCCTGCGATTACACCGGCGCAGTGGGAGCCATGCGATATCGTGTCCACATTCCAGCCGCTGCTCAGGGTCTTGTTGATGACATCGTAGCCGCGCGTGATTTTTGACAAGTCCTGGTGTGCGTTGGCGGCGCCAGAGTCGACAATAGCGACACGGATTCCCTGCCCCCGGTAGTGCGCGGGAAGTTGATCGAGGCGCATGGCTTTCTGGCCCCAGGTCAATTGCTGCTGCGCGGGAAAGTTCGCCAGTGAAGGCCAGTCAGAGAGTGCACGCAGGCCGATGACGTTCATCTCACTACTGCTGATGTCGGGCTGCTCCTGACTGAAGCTCCAGTAATCTGCTCGCGGCTTGACATACAGCCTGCGCAGGCTTTGCGAAGTCTCGCCATACAAGGTGAGCTTCACTCGTCCAGTACCATCTGTGGTGCCCGTTGCCGGCAACAGCGATCCGAACAGATAGACCTCCGCATCTTTGACGGGCGTATTGTTGGCGCCGAGTACAAGAAACTCAGCGACAAATGCCGACCCGGTCGTGGGCATGCTGCAATTGACGAGCGTGGTTTGCGGATAATTCACATCAAGCAGTTGCAATGGCTGGTCGCGCTCGACGATCAGCTGTCCCTGCGATTGCAGCGCCAGCGCACTGGCTTTTTCATCGCTCATGCGCGCAATCAGTACGGCAACACCATCCTGCCCACCGGCGGCCAGCGTGCCGACACCCGACCGCGGCCCGATTTTGTCGATCACCTCGATATCCGAGCTGTCGCGAAGCGCCTGTTCGACCGCTGAAAACTGCAGCGGCGAAAGCCCCATCATCTGCATGCCGGGTACCCGGCGTGGCGCAATCACGAATTGTCCTTTGCGCTGCTTCACCGAGTGCTGCCTGCTGTCCTGCGATGTGGCGGCGGTGTCGGGTGTGCTGGTTTGAGAGCCGCTTGTCGCGGACTCTGATCTTGAAGCCATGTTGATCCTTTCTGTAATGAGCCGCGCAGCACATCAGCCCCGTGCTGCATGTTTTACGAGATGCCGAACATCGAAAGCGGTTGATCCGGCTCGATCTTCAGATCGCCAGATTGCGTGAACAGGCGCTGCAATTCAGCGGCTTTGGCGTGCGCCATGTCGTACACCGCCGTGTGCGGTGCACTGATTGGCCCCAGGGTGTCGATCAGCTGCAAGCTGGGATCCTGATCACTGGACCGAATGAATTGGCTGAGCTTGCCTGCATCAACAGAACTAACGATGTAACGGCCCGAGCCGGGTCTGCCTTCGATTGCGCGCATGGAGATTTCCAGTGAAATCGCCTGCCGCATGCGGCAGGCGTGGAGTGAATACGCCGTCGCTCAGTGCAGCGTGGGCTGTCCGCTCGAGTAAGATTGCTGACCGCTGCTCTGGTACGGCTGTTGCTGTTGCTGCGCCAGCTGCTGAAGCATCGCCTGCTGAAGCATGGCCTGTTGAATCGGATCCATCTGGAAGGGGAGCAGGCGAGCCAGCTGTCCGGCAGCACTGCCTATCGTGCTGCCCACACCCGGCTGCCCGAAAAGACTACCGATCGCGCTACCTAGCGGTTGGCCAACCTGTCCGAGCAGATTGCCGAAGATTCCCTGAGGCGCAAGCTGCTGCATTTGCTGTTGATACAGTTGTTGTGCGTAGGCTTGCTGAAGCTGCTGCATCGGATCGGTCTGGAAGGGCAGAAGCCTGCCGAGCTGTCCAGCGGCACCGCCGATCGAGCCGCCCAGCCCCGATTGACCAAAGATACCCCCGATCGCACTGCCAAGCGGTTGACCGATTTGTCCGAGCAGGTTGCCGAAGAATCCCTGAGGCGCGAGCTGCTGCAGTTGCTGCTGCTGCTGAAGTTGTTGCTGCAGTTGTTGCGCATAAGCTTGCTGGAGTTGTTGCATCGGATCCGCCTGAAAGGGTAGAAGTCCGCCGCCGATGCCGCCTGCCACATGGCCAATCTGACCGCCCAGACCGGCATTACCGAACAGGCCACCGATGCCTTTACCGATCAGACCACCGAGTGGCGCACCGATCAAACTGCCGAAAAAGCCCTGCGGGGCCAGTTGTTGTCCGCCATAGCCACCCCACTGCTGAATGCCATTCATAATCGCTCCTCTGGTCTCGAAATGAAAAGAATGAACTCACAGCAGCTTCTTGCCGTGAGTCCACGGAGATGCGCGCACAGCGCATCACCTGGAGCGTATGGTGGTCATGAGTGAGAGCAGATGCAAACTAATCGAGCGAGCGATTGAGAGTCCTCAAACGCGATCAGCCGTTCTCAACGCAGATCAAATTCGGCGCTGACATTGTTTAACAGGACGAAAAAAAACCGTGCATGCCGGTGGCGATGCACGGTTGGACGCACGGAGTACAGACGTTTTACTTCACCAACAAGGTAAACGGGTGTACATAGGCTTGCAGCGTCACGAGCAGACCCACCAGGGTAGCCAGTGCGATCGAATGGAAGAACACGTAACGCAGGATCTCACCCTCGTGGCCGTACCATTTGGTTGCGGTCGAGGCAACGACGATGGATTGCGCATCAATCATTTTGCCCATCACACCGCCCGAGGAGTTGGCCGCTGCCATCAGCACCGGGCTCAGGCCCAGTTGCTCGGCCGAGGTCCGCTGCAAACCGCCGAACAACACGTTCGACGCGGTGTCGGAGCCCGTTAGTGCGACACCGAGCCAACCGAGCAAGGTGCCAAAGAAGGGATACAGCACGCCCGTGTTGGCGAAAGCCAGACCCAGTGTGGAATCTACGCCCGAGTAACGGGTCGAGAAACCCAGCGCGAGCATCGCAGCGATGGTTAGCAGTGAGTAGCGCAGCAGCTTGACCGTGTCCCAATACACAGCCAGCATCTCGCGCACACGGTAGCCCATCAGGAAAGCAGAGATCACGGAAGCAATGAAAATGCCGGTACCGGTGGCCGACAGCCAGTTGAGCTTGAAGATCGCTTCTTCAATCTTCGGCGTCGCAGCGACGGGCGGCATCTTTTGCACCAGCATGTGCAGGTTGGCCCATTCGATCTTGATCAGCGAGAGGCTGTCGAGATACTTCTTCCACTCCGGGATCCCCCAGAGCAGCACGATGATGGACAGGATCAGCCAAGGTGTCCATGCATCCATGACTTCTTTACGTGTGTAGTTGTGGCCGACGACGGCGGGTGGCGCTTCGGCATCGCCAGCCTCGACCTTGCCAGACGGGGAGGTCCAGATTTCCTTCGGCTGCCAGAAGCGAAGGAAGACGGTCAGGCACACCATAGAGCAGACCGCAGCGCCGACATCGACCAGCCATGGTCCATGGAAATTCGAGATCAGGTACTGCGGCACAGCGAAGGCCATACCTGCGACAAAAATCGCGGGCGCGATTGCCAGCATGCCGCGCAGGCCGCAGAAGGCCCAGACCAGCCAGAACGGAACGATCAGTGAGAACAGCGGCAGCTGACGGCCCACCATGCCCGAGAGCTCGAGCATGTCGAGACCGGTGACTGCAGCAAGTGCAATGATCGGCGTGCCAAGCGCACCGTACGCGACAGGCGCCGTGTTCGCAATCAGCGACAGGCCCGAGGCGGCCAGCGGTGCGAAGCCCAGTCCAATCAGCATGGCGCCCGTGACCGCTACCGGGGTGCCAAAGCCACCGGCGCCCTCGAAAAATGCACCAAAAGAAAATGCAATCAGCAGGAGTTGCAGTCGGCGGTCGCCAGTGATACCCGCGATGCTTTCACGAAGAATCGTGAACTGGCCCTTGCGATCGGTGAGCTGATACAGAAAGATCACGTTCAGAATGATCCAGCCGATCGGGAACAGTCCATAGGCCGCCCCATACAGCGCCGACGAAACAGCGATGTTGGCTGGCATTGTGAAGCCCCAGATCGCCACGACCAGCGCAGCCACCAAGCCCATCAATGCGGCGATGTGCGCCTTGATATGAAAGAATGCCAGTGCGGCCAGCATGACCACCACGGGAATCGCTGCTGCCATCGTGGACAGCCACACGTTGTTGAACGGGTCATACATCTGCGACCACATAGAGATCTCCCCTCGTCAGGACGGATTATTTTGCAAGCCTCGCATCTTATTGAACAGCAGAAACCTTGTCCACGCGTTTCCGGCAATACCCCGACCGATTTCACTTGCGAACGGTGAAAATTCTTGTCTGACGTTTGAAAAAAATTTCGTTCGTCAAAACAGCTCGGCAGGGGCTGTGAAGATTGTTAGTTTTGCATCGTTTTTCAGCGCTGCGCCGTCTGCACATTCCCGAACACGGCCGGGAAGCCCGAGGGCAGGCATCGGTAGTATTGCGGCGAGCCTGTCACGGTGCCGCCGAGTTCTGCTGCCGCGCGCCACGGCCAGCGCGGGTCTGCGATCATGGCACGCGCGATGGCAATCATGTCGGCCTTGCCGCTGGAGAGGATCTCTTCTGCCTGCCTCGCCTCGGTGATCAGCCCGACGGTCATCACGGGAATCGACACCTCTTTCTTGATCCGCTCGGCAAACGGCACCTGATAACCCGGACCCAGCGTGATTTTTTGAAGCGACGACACGCCAGCCGAGGAGATATCGAGGAAATCAGCGCCGAGCGCCTGCAAGCGTCGGGACAATTCGATGCTCTGATCGACATCCCATCCTCCGTCCACCCAGTCGGTGGCGGATAAACGCGCGCCGACAGCCATGTCGGGCCCGGCGGCCTCGCGAATGGCCTCAAAGACTTCCAGCACGAATCGCATACGGTTATCGAGCGAGCCGCCATAGTCATCATCTCGCTGATTGGACAGCGGCGACAGGAACTGGTGCGCGAGATAGCCGTGCGCGGCATGTACTTCAATCGCATCGAGCCCTAGTTGACGTGCATGACGCGCGGCGTCGGCAAAGGCTTTCACCAGCGCTTTGATGCGCGTGACGCTGAGCGCAACCGGTGCAAGCTCGTCTGGTTTGTGAGGTAGCGCAGAAGCGGAGACCGTCTCCCATCCCCCCTCCTGAGGCGCCATCAGCGCGCCGCCTTCCCAGGGTCTGCGGCTGGAGCCTTTCCGTCCCGCATGACCTAACTGAACGGCAAGCCGGATTGGCGAGATCGCGCGTATCGAATCGACGACCGACTTCATCGCCGCGACGTTCGATGGTTTGTAGAGCCCGACACAGCCCGGTGTGATCCTTCCCTCAGGGGTCACGGCGGTCGCCTCGATGCACAGCATTCCAGCCCCCGACAGGGCTAGCGAGCCTAGGTGGGCGTGGTGCCAGTCATTCATGTCTCCATCCACAGCGGAGTACTGGCACATGGGCGAGATCATGATGCGATTGGGCAGGCTGAGACGGCCGAGTTGAATAGGTGAAAACAGCAAGGGTGCGGTCATGGAAGCCTCGTCGAACTACCGTCTTATATGGCGGCAGATTATTGCAAAGTGGAAACTTTATGCTTTATTCAACGCTTGTACAAGTGTCGCCTATGGCCTCAGGCGGACAAAAAAAACTCTCCCGACGGGAGAGTTGAGACCTAAAGGGGATTTAGGTTTGAGAGGAGACCGCAGCAAGCCCCTCGATGCAAGCCTATAGGGTATTGATTTTCAGTATTTGATTTCGCTCAAGCTTCGATCACAGACATGGCGCCGCGCGGCACACGCGTCGGCGCGCTTGTATCACGCCTTGGTGGAGTGAGCCGGTGCTTGAGGTAGCAGATGGCCGAGCTTGCTCGCCTTGGTTGCGAGATAGCGTGCGTTGAACCGGGTGCCGCTCGCAATATGCTCGATACGCTCGACATCGATATCCAGCGTCTTGAGCGCATCAATCTTGCGGGGATTGTTTGTCATCAGGCGCAGCGAGCGTATACCGAAATGACGCAGCATCGGGGCGCACATTGCGTAATCGCGCAAGTCGTCCGCAAAGCCTAGCTGGTGATTGGCCTCGACGGTGTCCGCTCCCGCTTCCTGCAGCCCGTAGGCGCGTATCTTGTTGACGAGTCCAATGCCCCGGCCTTCTTGCCTAAGGTAGAGCAGCACGCCACGGCCCTCGGTGGCGATCTGGCGAATCGCTGCCTCGAGCTGGGCACCGCAGTCGCAGCGCAGACTGAACAAGGTGTCACCGGTCAGGCATTCGGAGTGCAGGCGGGCGAGTACCGGCTGGCCATCGCCCAGCTCGCCCAGCGTCATCGCAAGATGCTCTTTGCCGGTACTCTGGTCGAGGAAGGCATGCAGCTGGAAGGTGGCCCAGGGCGTAGGCAGCGCGCAGCTAGCGACAGGTTCAAGCGCCGCATCGTGCTGGGCGTTCTGAGGGGAAGACATAGGGGATCCGGCAAAAGGACATCAGTGAAAACGCGGCGTCGCGAGGGCGGCCGCCGCATTGTCAGCACACAGGCCAGATTATGCCGCAATCAGGGCTGGCATGGCGCCAGGATTGCCGACGAGCGCGGGATTGGCGGCTTTTACCCCGCTGTGCAAGGCGGGCAAGGCAGGCCGCCGGATCTGCTGTCTGAACGCTCGTTCAGGTCGGGCAAGGCATCAAGAAGGCAGGTCGAAGAGCAGCAATTCGGCGTCATCGGCGTGGCGCAGCTCGACCTTGGGTTGATCGCGAATTTTCAGTGCATCTCCGCCGCTCAGCGCAATACCGTTGACTTCGATGGCGCCGCGGATCAGGTGCAGGTAGGCGATGCGACCCGGCGCCAACGGAAGAACGAGTTCTGCGTCCGGCTCCGGAAGGGATGCATACAGACGCGCATCTTGATGAATGCGCACAGAGTTTTCTGCGCCATCGGGCGAGGCAATCAGTCGCAATGCGCCACGCTTGGAGTCCGCATCGAAATGCTTTTCTTCGTAGCCCGGTGCGATGCCCTTGACCGAAGGCTGTATCCAAATCTGCAGGAAATGCACTTCGCTCTTCTCTGAGTGGTTGAACTCGCTGTGCATCACCCCATTGCCGGCGCTCATGCGCTGTACATCACCATAGCGAAGCACAGAGCCATTGCCCATGCTGTCCTTGTGCGCCAGTTCGCCATCGAGTACATACGAGATGATCTCCATGTCGCGATGGCCGTGGGTGCCAAATCCTTTGCCGGGCATGACCCGGTCTTCATTGATTACGATCAGCGGCCCGAAACCCGTATGCGCCGGATCGTAATAGTGGCCAAAAGAAAAGCTGTGCCGCGAGTGCAGCCAGCCCAGATCGGCCAGCCCACGGTCACTGCTCTTGCGTATCTCGGTCATTACATCCTCGCTATCTTACTCAGCGTCTCTCTAACTCCACCAATCGTAAGTCGCGACATCCTGGCGAGCTTCCAGATCAGTGTATCCCGTGTCCGGTGTATGCATATGCCGGAGCACATAACCGGCATTATAGGTGTTAGTCAACGTGAACTGGCAGCGGCTCACAGCCTCGATCTTGAAACGCAGCTGGAACATCGTGACCCGGATATTGCTTCCCTCGGTGGATCGGCCTGCGATTTTGAACAGTAGATGAATGTCTTCGATAGGTATCACGGTGCCAAAATGATGCAGAAACAGCTCGGCAACAGAGACTTCCGAGACGGTCAGCTGCGTGGAATTGCCGCCGTAGCAAAGCATTCTTGATTCTGGCAGCAAGGTCAGGATGCCATAACCCAGCTCGGATCGCAGTCGCTGCCGGCGCTTCATTCCGGTAAACATCCGGCGTACGAGATCGTTGATGGAGACCGGCTCTATCATCCAGTCCGAGATGATGTCTGGCATATCCAGAAGTTTGCTAGTCAGGATATCGTGTTTCAGCACCAGGATGAGTGGCGCCAGCTCGTGCTCGAGGCCATACACCGGCCGAACATGCAAAGACTCTCTCTGCTCCATGGTCCGAAGGTTTTCAATGATCACCAGATCATCGACTTCCATCAGAACGAAAGATAATTCGCCGTTTGCGTTGTCGAGACAGGATGAATCAAAGGGTGGCTCCAGCTCGACCAGTTGCCAGTGGATCAGTTTTCCCTGGCTCGAGGATCGGGGAAATGGGGAATTCGCGGATGCAAGAGCACGGGTCACGCGGTGATACAGAGATGCTCCCATGACTTTCAACAAGATCTTCAATGGCGTTTCCTCCGAGCTTGAATGGTTTGCTGATTCCGGCGTGATGAATGTATTCAGTCGTCGACCAGCGCTGCCCCCTGCCAATCCTTGATGTTCTCCCACAAGTTCAGCTCCAGCAGCCGAGCTCTTTCAGGGGACGCGTACAGACGGATTTCCACCTCCGAGCACCACTGCTCTCCCTGAATTTGTACGAGCCGGTTTGCACGACAATCTTCCTGCGTGCAGCGCTCAGGTAGCCAGGCGACCCCGGCGCCATTCATTGCCAACGTGCGAAGTATTCTGGAATGGGGGCTCTGGGCGACAGCCACAAAATGGGGGTGGGATGGACCGAAGCGAATGATCCGGTTCAGCAGCCGACCGAAAAAGGTCTCGGGGGGATAGGTAAGTATGGGGACCGTGCCGGCATGCAGATCGCCGATCTCGTGTCTCGGTCTGCCATCGTCGTCGGGCAGACACACGGGTACTAACCGGTCTTTTCCGAGAATGACTGACGCGCAGGATTTTTCATCGACCGTGATCGGCGCATTCGGACTGTAGTAAACCATCAGCAAATCACATCGTCCGCCGGCCAAGGCAACCATGCCATCGTAGGTTTCGCCGGCCGTGATATCGAACTTCAGCCCGCTGATGCGACGGCTCAGATGTCGTATCCACTCAGGTAGCAAATGATCGATCAATGAGTGAGAAACAAACAGCTTTATGCCGGAAAACGCACGACTTCGATGTCCCAGAGCGATGCGCGTGTCTTGCAGCTGTCTGACCATTTCACGTGCAGCATCTCGGAACAAATGTCCGGCGACGGTTAGACGCGGAGGCACCGTGTCGCGATCAACGAGAGGGATGCCAACCCAATCCTCCAGCGACCTGATGCGGCGACTGAACGCCGATTGCGTCACATTGCGCGTCTGCGCGGCACGAGTGAAACTGGAAAGATCGGAGAGCACCAGAAAATCCTCCAACCACTCGATGTCCATGATGTCTCTCCCGTGCCCCGATGTCATACTGCGTGCCCGTAAACTCCATCAGTCGGGCGCAGTACAGAATTAATATGTGGACAAATATCCGTCACAGACTGTAATCAAAAAAGTTCCCCTCAGATAGAGGGCATCTTGCCCGCTTAACTTTGGGCTTTGGCACTTTTCACCAAATCTGAAAGTCGGTGTGACGCGATCACAACAAATGAACCTGTCGTTCACGCCTCTCGGCCCATGAGGTGCCGAACTGCGATACCGAGCACGTACTATGCACACAAGTTTTTACGCTGATGCATCATGCATGCAAGGATCAATGACGGGCGCATTCAAAAAAAACCGCCGGCGCAAGGCCGGCGGTTTGAAGGGTGGGTGACTAATCAGTCGATGCTGATGTATCAATGCTGATGTATGTCATTGTCCTTGGTCTCAGCCACGAACAGTGTGCCAACGACTGCCGTGATAATCGCGATGATGATCGGATACCAGAGACCATAGTAGATGTCACCCTTGAAGGCCACCAGCGCAAATGACGTCGTTGGTAGCAGCCCGCCAAACCAGCCATTGCCGATGTGATACGGCAGCGACATCGAGGTGTAACGGATACGGGTCGGGAACATCTCGACCAGCATTGCAGCGATAGGACCGTAGACCATGGTCACATAGAGCACCAAGATGAACAGCAGCAGCAAGACCATGGGCTTGTTAATCTGCGCAGGATCGGCCTTGGCGGGATAGCCAGCTTCTTTGATCAGTTCTTTCAGCTGATCAGTGAATTCCTTGTCCTTCGCCGTGGCTTCTTCCTTCGACAGACCAGCGGCGCTGTAGGACTCCAGCGTCTTGTCGCCCACCTTGATGACTGCCGGAGTACCTGCCGGCGCGGCCTCGTTTTTGTAATTGACTGAGGCAGCAGCGAGCTTGGCTTTTGCGATGTCGCACGAAGAGGTGAACTTCTTGGTGCCTGTCGGGTTGAACTGGAACTGGCACTCAGCAGGATCTGCAACCACCGTCACCGGTGCGTTCGTTTGTGCGGATTCCAGCGCCGGGTTTGCGTAGTGCGTCAGCGCTTTGAAGATCGGGAAGTAGGTGACCGCGGCAATCACACAACCGGCCATGATGATCTTCTTGCGACCGATCTTGTCTGACAGCGAGCCGAACACGATGAAGAACGGCGTGCCGATCAGCAGCGACGCTGCGATCAGGATATTCGCTGTCGCGCCATCGACTTTCAGGGTCTGCGTCAGGAAGAACAGCGCATAGAACTGACCGGTGTACCAGACCACGGCTTGACCGGCGGTCAGGCCGATCAGCGCCAGAATCACCAGCTTCAGATTTTTCCACTGGCCGAAGGCCTCGGAGAGCGGCGCCTTGGAGATTTTGCCTTCATCTTTCATTTTCTGGAAGGCCGGCGATTCGTTCATCGACAGTCGGATCCAGACCGAGATGGCCAGCAGGAACACGGACACCAGGAAGGGGATACGCCAGCCCCAGTCGGCAAAAGCCTCTTCGCCGATCGCGGTACGGGTCGCGAGAATCACCATCAGCGACAGGAATAGGCCCAGCGTCGCGGTCGTCTGAATCCACGCAGTGAATGCGCCGCGTTTGCCGTCCGGCGCATGCTCCGCCACATAAGTCGCCGCACCCCCGTATTCACCGCCCAGCGCCAGACCTTGCAAGATACGCAGCGTGATCAGTATGACCGGCGCGGCGATACCGATGCTTGCGTAATTCGGCAGCAGACCGACGACAAAGGTCGACACGCCCATGAGCATAATCGTTACCAGGAAGGTGTACTTGCGACCGACCATGTCGCCCAGCCGACCGAACACGATCGCACCAAATGGACGGACGAGGAAACCTGCCGCAAAGGCCAGCAGCGCAAAGATGAATGCTGTATTCGGGTCGGTGCCCGCGAAGAACTGTTTGGCAATGATCGCAGCCAGCGAGCCATACAGATAAAAGTCGTACCATTCGAAAACGGTACCCAGGGAAGAGGCGAAGATGACCTTGCGCTCCTCGGCTGTGATGCCCGGTGCTTGCGCGTCGGCAGTAGCCATTGCAGTCTCCTTAATAATTTTGTAAAACCCATCATGCAGAAACATGTCCGCACAATGGACACGAGTGTAGGGACGCAAACTTACGCGCAACTTGCTGCGAACTTACAGAAACTTACAGTGACTAGCCATTTATAGAACGGTCGTGCTGATAATTATGCTATGCTCGATCGGCTTTTTTGCCCGTAATGCCGTGATGCCTGTAGAGTTTGCATGGTAGGGCGCAACCTATCTACTGGAGACCTTCATGACTGACGCCGTCATCGTTTCGACCGCCCGCACACCGCTGACCAAGTCCTGGAAAGGCGCCTTCAACATGACTCATGGGGCCACGCTGGGCGGACATGCGCTGCAGGCGGCAATCTCGCGCGCAGGCATCGATCCGGCGCAAGTCGAAGACGTCATCATGGGTTGCGCCAATCCCGAGGGTGCGACGGGTTTCAATATCGCGCGCCAGATCGCGCTGCGCGCTGGTTGCCCGGTCAGTGTCCCGGGCATGACCATCAACCGCTTTTGCTCGTCCGGTCTGCAAACAATCGCCACCGCGGCGCAACGCGTGATCGCGGGAGAGGGCGACATCTATGCTGCCGGCGGTGTGGAGTCTATCTCGTGCGTCCAGAACGAGATGAACATGCACATGGTGCAGGAAGGCTGGCTGAACGAGAACAAGCCCGCAATTTATTGGCCCATGTTGCAGACTGCCGAGACGGTCGCCAAACGCTACAACATCAGCCGCGAGCGCCAGGATCAGTACGGCGTGCAGAGCCAGCAACGCGCCGCTGCCGCGCGTGCCGCTGGCAAATTCGATGACGAGATCGTGCCGATGACCACCGTGATGGCCGTGGCGGACAAAGACACGGGCCAGATAGTCACACGGGAAGTCACGGCCTCCGCCGACGAAGGCATACGCGCTGACACCACCTATGAAGGCGTGTCGCAGATTCGCACCGCGATTCCCGGTGGCGTGATCGCGGCCGGCAATGCCAGTCAGTTTTCGGATGGCTCATCGGTGGCGATCGTGATGAGCGACAAAGCCGCTGCCGCAGCCGGCAAGAAACCCTTGGGCATTTTCCGGGGTTTCGCCGTCGCCGGCTGCGAACCGGATGAGATGGGCATTGGCCCAGTGTTCGCTGTGCCCAAGCTGCTCAAAAAAGCGGGACTGAAGGTGGAGGATATCGGCCTGTGGGAGCTGAACGAGGCCTTTGCGGTGCAGGTGCTGTACTGCGCGGACACGCTCGGCATTCCGATGGATCGCCTGAATGTCAACGGTGGCGCGATCGCGGTCGGCCATCCTTACGGCACCTCGGGGGCTCGTCTGACAGGGCATGCGCTGATCGAGGGCAAGCGTCGCGGTGCGAAGTATGTAGTGGTCACGATGTGCATTGGTGGTGGGCAAGGTGCGGCCGGATTGTTCGAAGTCGTTTGATCGCAGCGCTCACTCATGTCATCGAAGATCCTGTCCAGGCGTGACCTGGACTTCCTCCTTTACGAATGGCTGAATGCGGAATCGCTGACCACACGACCGCGTTTCTCCGATCACAGCCGAGAGACTTTCGATGCCGTGCTCGATTTGTGCGAGCAGCTAGCCACCGAAAAATTCGCAACGCATAACAAAAAGTCTGACCAGAATGAGCCGCAATTTGACGGCGAACGCGTCAGCATCATTCCCGAGGTTGGCGAGGCGCTGAGGGCCTTTGCTGATGCCGGACTGGTGTCTGCCGGCATCGATTACGAACACGGCGGTATGCAGCTGCCTTGTCTGATCGAGAAAGCGGGGTTTGCGTGGTTCAAGGGGGCGAATGTCGCGACCTCGGCGTATGCGATGCTCAACATCGGCAACGCCAACACCGTGATCAAGTGCGGCTCGCCCGAGCAGGTGGCACGCTATGCACAGCCGATTTTGTCAGGCCGTTTCTTTGGCACCATGTGCCTCTCCGAACCACAGGCAGGTTCCAGCCTGTCCGACATCACCACGCGTGCCGAGCCTGAGGCTGACGGCAGCTACCGGCTGCGCGGCAATAAGATGTGGATCTCCGGCGGTGAGCATGAGATGTCGGAGAACATCATTCATCTGGTGCTGGCCAAGGTGCCGGACTCGGAGGGTAAGCTGATTCCCGGCGTGAAGGGCATTTCGTTATTTATTGTGCCAAAGTTTCTGGTGAACGACGATGGCAGCCTTGGCGAGCGCAACGATGTGGTGCTGGCTGGGCTTAATCACAAGATGGGTTATCGCGGCACCACGAATACGCTGCTGAATTTCGGCGAGGGCAAGCACAAACCGGGTGGCAAGGCGGGCGCGGTGGGTCATCTGGTCGGACAACTGCATCAGGGGCTGGCGGCAATGTTCCACATGATGAATGAGGCGCGCATTGCTGTAGGGCTGGGTGCGGTGATGCTAGGCTACACCGGCTATCTGCATGCACTCGACTATGCGCGCAATCGTCCACAGGGAAGGCATCCGCAAAACAAAGATCCCTTGCAGCCTCAATTACCCATCATCCAGCACACGGATGTCCGGCGTATGCTGCTCTCGCAGAAGGCCTATGCGGAAGGTGGGCTGGCGCTGATTCTGTACTGCTCACGGCTGGTCGATGAAGAAAAGACCGCCGATAGCGAACCGGTGCGGCAGGAAGCGACGCTGCTGCTCGACATACTCACGCCGATCGCCAAGTCCTGGCCATCACAATGGTGCCTGGAGGGGAATAACCTCGCGATACAGGTCCATGGCGGCTATGGTTACACGCGAGAGTACGATGTCGAGCAAATGTATCGCGATAACCGTCTCAACCCTATTCATGAAGGGACGCACGGCATACAGGCGCTCGATCTGCTGGGACGCAAGGTGGTGATGCGCGATGGTCGCGCGCTGGACTTACTGTCTGCGCGGGTAGTCGCGACGATTGCACAAGCAGATAATGGTGCTCTCAAAGCGCTTGCCAGTGCATTGCGCGAGCGCTGGCAGCGTTTGCTGCAAGTGACGCACGTGCTGCACGACGCGGGCGATCTGAATGTCACGCTCGCCAATGCGACACTGTATCTCGAAGTCTTTGGGCATATTGTCATCAGCTGGATCTGGTTGGAGCAGGCGCTTGCCGTGCAAAAGTCAGCAAAGCCCGACGGCGATTTTTATGCCGGAAAACTGCAGGCAGCCCAATGGTTCTTCCGTCATGAGCTGCCGCGCACCGATGCCCAGCTCGACCTGCTGGCGGCGCTGGACACCACCACGCTCGACATGCAGGACGCGTGGTTCTGAGACATTCAACAGAAAGCACTTGGCGAGCATGATCAAGCATATCGTGATGTGGCAGCTCAAGGACCATGCGGAAGGCGCGGACAAGGCGACTAATGCCGCGAAGATGAAAGCGCTGCTCGATGACTGTGCGCACCTCGTACCCGGGATGCGGACCTTCGAAGTCGTGATCGCGCAACCTGGGTTCGAATGCACCTACGATATCTTGCTTTACTCGGAATTTGAATCGATAACGGCACTGGACGCCTACCAGAATCATCCACAACATGTTGCGCTCAAGCCCTTTGTCGCAGCTGTTCGGCAGGCACGGCAGTGCATGGATTACGAAACTGATTGAGGCTTGAATCACAGAGGCCATAAAAAGAAGGCAGGAGACCATGCACACCATCAAGCAATTGTTCGACCTCACCAACAAGACCGCACTGATTACCGGCGGATCGCGCGGCCTGGGCCTTCAGATGGCCGAGGCGCTGGGCGAGCAGGGAGCGCGTCTGGTGATCACTTCGCGCAAGCAGGCAGAGTTAGACGAGGCAGTTGCCCATCTGAAGCAGCGCGGAGTCGATGTGATGGCCGTCGCCTCCGATCTGTCCAAAGAAAGTGCCGTGACGCCACTGGTCGTGACTGCCATGAAGCATCTTGGGCATATCGATATCCTGATCAACAATGCGGGTGCTACCTGGGGCGCGCCTGCGGAGGACCATCCGCTGGAAGCTTGGGACAAGGTGATGAATCTGAACGTGCGCAGCATCTTCCTGCTGTCTCAGGCAGTCGGCAAACAATCGATGATCCCGCGCCGTTATGGGCGGATCGTGAACATCGCTTCGATCGCTGGTTTGTCGGGCAATGGCCCGGACATGCAGACGCTGGCCTACAACACGTCGAAAGCAGCAGTGATCAACTTCACCCGCACGCTGGCCGGCGAATGGGGGCAGTACGGCATCACCGTCAATGCGCTCGCGCCGGGCTTCTTCCCTTCAAAAATGTCGCGCGGGCTGCTGGAGAAAATGGGTGATGCGGCCGCCGAGCGCGCGCCGCTGCGCCGACTGGGCGACGATGAAGACCTGAAAGGGGCGGTTCTGCTGTTCGCCACTGACGCAGGCAAACACATCACCGGACAAACACTGGCGGTCGATGGCGGCGTGTCGGCGATAATCATCTGATGAGCGAGGGAAAATTTCCTTTTGATATCCCGTTCCCAGAGCATCTGGGCGTGGAGTTCGTGCAGATGGAAGGCGGTCGGGCAGAGATTGCACTCACCCTTGAGCATCGCCACATGAACAGCTGGTATGTCACTCACGGCGGCATCACGATGACGCTGCTCGATGTCGTGATGTCGCTGGCCGGACGCTCGCTCGATCCCGATGCACGTGCAGCGGTGACCGTCGAGATGAAGACCAGTTTCCTGCAGCCGGGCGGGAAACCGGGCAGCCGCATCATCGCCACGGGTCTCGCCTTTCATCGCTCAACCACGATGTGCTTTTGCGAAGGCGAGATTCGCGACGGCGAGCGTCTGGTGGCGAAGGCAATGGGCACCTTCAAATACATTAAAAACCTGGCTATCGCCAGCAAGCTCTGAAACGAGGACCGCATGAGCACTTATCAGAAGATCGTACTGGCATCGCGTCCGAGAGGCTCGGCGGTCACGCCAGAAAACTTCCGGCTGGAGCAGCAGCCCATGCCAGTCATCTCCGATGGCCAGTTAGTAGTCCGCAATCATTACTTGTCGCTTGATCCGTACATGCGTATGCGCATGGAAGATGTGAAAAGCTATGCAGCACCCCAAGCGCTGGATGAAGTGATGATCGGCGGCACGGCGGGCGAGGTGATCGAATCGAAACATCCCAAGTTCAATGTGGGGGACAAAGTGGTCGGCATGCTGGGCTGGAGCGAGATTGGCGTGTCTGACGGTACGCTGCTCAAGCGGGTCGATACCAGCAAGATCCCTTTGTCTGCCTACCTCGGTGTGGTTGGCATGCCCGGCATGACCGCGTGGTATGGATTGAACCAGATCATCCAGCCAAAAGCAGGCCAGACCATCGCCGTGACCGCCGCCAGCGGCGCCGTCGGTGGCGTGGTGGGCCAGCTCGCCAAACTCAAGGGCTGCAAGGTGATTGGCATCGCCGGTGGTAAAGAGAAATGCGGCTATGTAGTGGATGAACTGGGTTTCGATGCCTGCATCGACTACAAAGGTGGCAATCTGTTCAAAGAGGTGAAGGCTGCGGCACCCGACGGCATCGACGGTCTGTTTGAGAACGTTGGCGGCGCAGTGATGGATGCGGTGCTCGCACGCATGAATCCGTATGGCCGCATCGCGCTGTGCGGACTGATCTCCGGCTACGACGGCCAGCCCATGCCGGTGCATAACCTGCATGCGGTGCTGTCAATGCGGCTGATGATGCAGGGCTTTATCGTGTCCGAGCATATGGATCTGTGGCCGACCGGATTGGGTGAGCTGGGAGCGTTGGTGGCCGACGGCAAGCTGAAATTCCGCGAATCGATATCGGAAGGACTCGCCTCAGCCCCCGAGGCGTTCATCGGCCTCTTGCGCGGCAAGAATTTTGGTAAACAACTGGTCAGATTGATCTGAGGACGTTATGAAGAATTTTAGTGGCCGTGTCGCGGTCATTACTGGCGCCGCCAGCGGCTTTGGCAAAGAATTTGCGCGGCTGGGCGCCAGCCTCGGCATGAAGCTTGTGCTGGCCGATGTGCAGAAAGAAGCACTCGACGCCACGGCCAACGAGTTGCGCACGAATGGCGCTGAGGTCGTTGCCCAACTGTGCGATGTGCGCAAGGAAGAGCAGATCGAAGCACTCGCAAAACTTGCGATGGATGCGTTCGGTGCGGTGCATCTGGTATTCAACAACGCAGGTGTTGGCGCCGGTGGTCTGGTGTGGGAAAGCTCAAAGGCCGACTGGGAGTGGGTGCTTGGCGTGAACCTGTGGGGTGTGATCCACGGTGTGCGCATATTTACGCCGATCATGCTCGATTGCGCGAAAAAAGATTCCAGCTACGAGGGGCATATCGTCAACACAGCGTCGATGGCCGGGCTGCTGAATCCGCCGACCATGGGTATCTATAACGTGTCCAAGCATGCAGTGGTGTCTTTGTCCGAAAGCCTGTATCACGATCTGTCGCTGGTCGAAGCGCCGATCGGTGCCTCGGTGCTGTGCCCGTATTTCGTCCAGACGGGCATTAGCCAATCGCACAAGCACCGCCCCGATGATGTGCAGGCAGCAGACACACCGACGGTCAGCCAGCAGATCTCGCAGGCGGTACTGGAGAAAGCCGTTTCCTCCGGCAAGGTGACCGCGACCGAAGTCGCCCAACGCACTTTCGATGCGATTCGCGATGGTACGTTCTACATCTACTCGCATCCCGGCTCGCTGGGTAATGTGCAGCGACGCATGGAAGACATCCTTGCTGGACGCAACCCAAGTGACCCGTATGAGTCGGTACCGCATGTGCGCGAGAAGCTGCAGGCAGGCCTGAAAGGCGAGGGCGGATGAGTAGGGCCATTCAGGATGGGCAGTATGCATCGCTGCCAAATGGCATGCGACTGCACTACGCGAGCGCCGGGGAGCGAGGCAAGCCGCTGCTGATTTTCCTGCATGGTTTTCCGGAATTCTGGTTCGCCTGGCATGAGCAATTGAGAGCATTTGGCGATCGCTATTTCGCGGTCGCACCGGATCTACGTGGTTTCAATTTGTCCGACATGCCCGAAGAGGTATCGGATTATCGTCCCAAGCTGATCACTCAGGATATCGAACAGCTGATTGCTTATCTCGGCTATCAGCGCTGCGTGATGGTCGCCCATGACTGGGGCGGTGCCATTGCGTGGAATATCGCGATTAGCAAGCCTACGCTGCTTGATCGACTGATCATCATCAATGCCACGCATCCGTATGCGTTTGCGCAGGCGCTGGCGAATGATCCTGCGCAGCAGCAAGCTAGCGCCTACATGAACTGGCTGCGCGCTAGCGGCTCGGAGCAGGCACTGGCAAAAGATGATTTCCGCATCATGGAGCAACTAATGCTCGGCATGGGCAGACCATCGGATCACTGGTTCGATGCAGCGACACGGCAGCGCTATCATGCGAACTGGGCGCGTGGTCTATCGGGCGGTGTCAATTACTATCGTGCGACGCCGCTGTATCCGCCAACCGATGACGATCTCGGTGCAGGAAAATTGTCGCTGAACCCGGAAGATTTTCATTGCCATCTACCGGTGCGTGTGATCTGGGGCCTGCAAGACAAAGCGCTGCTGCCGCCACTGCTTGACCCGCTGCCCGCACTGATCGATGATCTGATTATCGAGCGACTCCCCGAGGCCACGCACTGGGTCGTGCATGAGCAGCCTGAGCGAATCAATCAGCTGATCGAACGTTTTCTGGTCGAATAACTAGAGATATAACTCTGACGAGACAGGCGATGGCAAAACAGGATTTTTCTTTCTTTCACACGCTGCGTGTGCGCTGGTCTGAAGTAGACATGCAGGCCATTGTCTTCAACGGTAATTATCTGAATTACTTCGATGTCGCGTTCACCGAGTACTGGCGCGAGACCGGACTGCCGGATGTCATTGCACAGGCTGAGTCCGGGCTGGAGCTGTTTGCTCGGAAAGCGGGCATCGAGTATCACGCGCCTGCACGCTTCGACGATATGCTGGAGATCGGTGTGCGCTGCGCCGAGCTCGGTCGCAGCTCGATGCGTTTCGTTCTGGAGATTTTCAAAGATAATGAATTGCTCGTCTCGGGCGAGATGATGTACGTCCATGCGGACAGTCGGGTGCGCAAGAGTGTGCCGGTACCGCAGGACTGGCGCGAGATACTGGTGCGCTTCGAGAAAGCGCATCCAGTCAATGTTTGAGCGACTGCATGAACTTACGGATCGTCACGGGTGACTGGGGCAGCTTGCGCGAAGATGCGCAGAAGGTGCGCGTCGAGGTCTTCGTCATTGAGCAGAACGTTCCCGTTGAGCTGGAATGGGATGAGGGCGATGAAGTCAGTACCCATGCGGTCGCCTATGATGAACAGGGTCAGCCGGTGGCCACCGGTCGCTTGCTGCCGGATGGCCACATTGGGCGCATGGCGGTAAGCCAGTCATTGCGCGGCAAAGGCATAGGCAAGCAGGTGCTGGTCGCGCTGCTCGAACATGCGCGACAGGATGGCCATGAGGAGCTTGTGCTGCATGCGCAGACACATGCGGTGCCGTTTTATGAGCAGCAAGGCTTCATCGTCGAGGGCGAGGAATTCATCGAAGCCGACATGCCCCATCGGCTGATGCGCAGGAGGCTGGGTTGATCGACCGAGTCGAGAGACAAAGCGTCGAAATCAGCGAATGACACGCTCGTTCATCTGTGCCTGCCCGCTGCTGTCCACCCGCAATAGCGTCGATGCGCGAGTGCCGTAGTCCGGCGACTCGATACAGATGGGCGAGAGCAGCCGTTCCCACTCCAGTGAAACGCCGGTATCCGGAAGCCGGGCATCGGCTGCGCGTGTGGTGTCCGCGAGCATCTCGAAGTACGCATCGTCGGGTGCACCCTGACAGAGCAGGCTGGAGAATTGCGCCTTCGCGCGAAGCACCTTGGGCCATGGGGTGTCGAGCGAACCGTTCGACAGCCCGTAAATGCCTGGCTCGAGCTGCATCATCGATGTCTCGCCGTCATTGCTGAACCAGAAGCTACGCTGATGGTCGCCGAGCAGCAGATTGAAACCATGGTAGTCGGCAGCCCGCTCGCGCACTCGGACCAGATAGTCTTCCGCGCTGAGGTCGGATTGCAGAAAGCCGGCAACCAGCTCGCCGCGCGAGCGCACATCCGCGCGCCGCTCTGTGCCTTTACGTATATTCGTTAGCGCCGCGAAACGGCCCGACCGGTTCATGCCCAGCCACGTGCCGCCCCCCTGCAGATCCCGGCCCGCGTACACGAATGGATGATCGTTCCACCAATGTGCGGCTTGCGAGGGGCGATTGAAAAATTCATCGCGATTGGCAGCCAGCACCAGCGGGCATTCGGGCAGCAGCTTCCACGCAAAGACAATCAGGCACATGCTTCGATATCCACAAAGGTTTCAACGTGACGCTCGCCCGAGATGAGCGCGGGCAGTCCGTAGGCGGTGACGGACTCTGCGAGCGCCGTGCCGAAATCGGCGGGCACTTGCGGATAGATCTCCATCCAAGTCTGGCAATCATGGCTGAGCTCGGGGCGACGTTTCAGGCTGCTCTGAATCTGGAACCGCTCAGCCAGTGACTGCTGCATTGCCTGGACTCTTTGCTGCAAGCCCGATGTATTGGCCAGAGGCACGCGGTAGTAGACGTAGATATCCATCTCAGGCGCTGGCTTCCAATGCGTAGGGCAATTCCCCGAACTGCAGCAACGGACCGTTAGCGCTTCCGAGGTGAACAGGCGAGCCGACGGCATCGATCTTGATTTCGACCAGACAGGCGATGCGGCCATCGGGGCCGCGTTCGGCATTCACGATCATGCCGCCGGGCTGTCCCGGGTCGTCGTCAGAAAATACTTCTGTGCCTGGCATGACGGCCGCAAGCTCGTCGGTATCGACGCTCGCCAGCAGCATGCGGCGCTTGAGCTTGCCAAGGTACTGGCTGCGCGCGACGATCTCTTGTCCGGGGTAGCAGCCCTTGCGGAAATTGACCCCGCCCACCAGCTCGAAGTTCACCATCTGCGGCACGAACTGCTCGCGCGTGGCATCCAGTATCTGTGGTACGCCGGCCTGAATATCGAGCCAGCGCCAGTACGCTTCCGGCTGCTGCGGCAGGTCACCGGGCAGGGCGGCGAGCAAGTCATCGCGCTGATCGGCCGGACCGACCCAGAGAGCCCGATGCAGACCCTGTGCATCGGCAACCCGTATCAGATGACCGCCTGTGAGGTGCTTGCTGCGATAGGGTGCCTCCGGCAGCAGCCCGGCCCCCATCGTGGCATTGACACTATTCACCATACCGACACCCACCACGGCCAGCGAATCGCCGATATCTTCCAGCGTCACTTTTGAGCGCAGCACGAACATTTGCAGCCGTTTCAAAAAACTTGGTAACAGGCTTCTCGGCAGCATCATCAGGATGGCGTCATCATCAGCCCAGGTCAGCAGGCTGGCCAGCAGCCGGCCCTTGGGCGAGCAGTAGCCGGCGAGCCGGGCATCGTCCGCGCCCAGGTTCTCGATGTCGTTGGTCAGCTGGTTATGAAGGAAGTGGCGGGCATCGTCACCCGAGGCCCGGATCACGCCGGGATCTGACAAGAGGGAAATGAAACCTTGTTGCTCAGCCATGAATTCGGAGTCGCTTGCAGTGGGACGCTATCATTACAACGTGGGCGAATTATAGAGGCGCATGAAAAATCGCGTCGATGCTGAATAAGTAACAAGACTGTAGGAGAAACGGCGTGTTCAAGAAGATTCTCGCACTGGGCGTGCTGCTGGTGATGGCCGCCAGTGCATTCCTCGTCTACTGGACGCGTGGCCCGCTGATCGCGGCCGGCAGCACTCCGGTCGAGTTCAGCATCGCCTCTGGCAGCGGCTTGCGTTCCGCGATGAAACAAGTGCAAGCGGCGGGGGTGCCCGCGCCGCCGCTCTTGATGGAATTTCTGGCCCGTGGTCTGGGCAAGGGCGGCGCGATCAAGCCCGGCAGCTACCGGCTGATGCCGGGCACCACGCCCCTCGGGCTGATCGACATGCTGGTCAGGGGTAACACCATCAAAGAGTCATTGACGCTGATCGAAGGCTGGACCTTCGAACAGATGCGCGCCGAACTGGCACGCCAGACCTGGCTGAAGCACGACAGCGCGGAATTAAGTCTGGAGGAGTTGCTCGATAAAGTGGCGCCGGGCTTTCCCCACCCGGAAGGTATTTTTTATCCTGACACCTATGTGTACGAGCGAGGCAGCAGCGACCTCAAGATTTATCAGCAGGCCCATCAGCAGCTGATGAAAAAGCTGCAGCAGGCCTGGGATGCACGCGCAGCAGATCTGCCGTACGACAACCCCTATGAAGCGCTGATCATGGCGTCTATCGTGGAAAAGGAAACCGGCAAGGCTGAGGAACGCAAGCGGATTGCGTCGGTGTTCATCAACCGGCTTCGTCGCGGCATGCTGCTGCAGACGGATCCGACGGTCATTTACGGCATGGGCGATCGTTTTGACGGCAATATCCGCAAGCAGGATTTGCAGACCGACACGCCCTACAACACCTATCTTCGGCCCGGTCTGCCGCCTACGCCTATTGCCTTGCCCGGCCGCGCTGCGATTAACGCAGCATTGAATCCGTTGCAGGGCAAAGATCTTTATTTCGTGGCACGGGGTGACGGCAGCAGTGAATTCTCGGACAATCTCGATGATCACAACCGCGCAGTGAACCGCTACCAGCGCCGTTCTCAGTAAAGTGCACCTGCTCGCGGCTCACAGGCGTCAATAGTCATGGCAAGAGGAAAATTCATTACCTTCGAGGGCATTGACGGTGCCGGAAAATCCACGCACGTCGAAGGTGTCGCGGCATTTTTGCGTGCACGTGGAAAGAACGTGATCACTACCCGAGAACCCGGTGGCACCCCGCTGGGAGAGCAGCTCCGAGCACTGCTGCTGCATGAAAAAATGCACCTCGAGACCGAGGCGCTGCTGATGTTTGCCGCGCGCCGGGAGCATATTGCTCTGCTGATCGCGCCAGCGCTGGAGCGCGGGGACTGGGTGATTTCCGATCGCTTCACCGACGCCAGCTTTGCCTATCAGGGCGGCGGTCGCAAGCTCTCGCTCGACAAGCTGCGGGCGCTGGAGCATTGGGTGCATGCGGATTTGCAGCCCGACTTGACGCTGCTGTTCGATGTGCCGCTGGAGGTTGCGCGTCAGCGGCTGGATCAAAGCCGAGCGCTGGACAAATTCGAACAAGAGCAGCAAGCATTTTTCGCGGGGGTGCGCGATGTCTACCTGCAGCGTGCGAATGAATTTCCTCTGCGAATACGCGTGATCGATTCCACCCAGCCGCTGGACGATGTCAGCCGCCAGCTCGAACAGCTTGTTTCGGCGCTCTGAAGGGCTATCGACCGTGCACCTATCCCTCTACCCTTGGCAAAGCGCAGACTGGCAGCGCTGGCAGCAAATGCGGGACAGGCTCCCGCACGCAATTCTGTTCCATGGCGCTGAAGGTATCGGTAAGGTGGCCTTTGCGGAACACGCGGCGCAGTCGTTGCTGTGCGAGAGTCCGGATGTCGAAGGTCATGCCTGCGGGGACTGCGCGTCCTGCGGCTGGTTTGTGCAGTACAGCCACCCGGATTTTCGACGTGTGCGTCCGGAGGCGCTGGATGCAGAAGAAGACGAGGCCACGCCCGAGGCCGATGAAAGCAGCACGAAAAAAGCGGCCGCCAGCAAGACCCCGTCGCGCGATATCCGGATAGAGCAAGTGCGTTCACTGGCCACCTTCATGAATGTTTCTACCCATCGCGCAGGGTCTCGAGTCGTGATGCTCTACCCGGCGGAGGCGATGAACCCCGTCTCTGCGAATGCACTGCTCAAGACCCTTGAAGAGCCGCCGCCCGATACCGTTTTTCTGCTGGTGACCCACCGCATCGACCGTTTGCTGCCGACCATACTTTCCCGCTGCCGGCAGTTTCCGTTGCAGATGCCTGCCGCAGACAAAGCACTGTCCTGGCTAGAATCGCAAGAGGTGAGCAACCCTGCGCGTTGGCTCGCGGAGCACGGCGGCGCACCGCTGGCAGCGCTGGCTGCCGCCGTGGGTGAGTTTGCCGACGCTCAGGACGAATGGCTGGCGTACCTGGCCCGGCCACATACGGCGACAGCGCTGGTCGTGGCAGAGCGGCTACAGAAAGTCCCGCTGTCCCAGCTCGTCGCATGGCAGCAGCGCTGGCTCTATGACCTGCTCGCCATCCAATCTGCCGGACGGGTACGCTACTACCCGCATCATCGCAAGAGCCTCGAAGCGCTCGCGGCCCATACCTCCGCCGACAGCCTTCAGCAGGCACTGCGTGACGCAGGTTTCCGCCGCGCTGTGTCCGAGCATCCGCTGTCCGCGCGGCTTTTTATTGAAGACATGCTGCTCGACTATGTCCGCCTGATGCAGCCGCCTCGCGCAGCTGCCTGAGCACTCTGCGTCAGAGGCGGAGCGGTTCGGTCGTCAGCTGCTGATCCGAGGCATCCCCATGCAAGAGCCGCTCTCTGCCGACACCACGCTGCGCCCCTCCGTTGTCTCGCTGGCGATTCGCGATCGCGCGGCGCTGTACGCCGCCTACATGCCTTTTCTCAGATATGGCGGCATCTTCGTGCCGGGTACTCGCCCGAGCCGTCTGGGCGAGGAAATTTTTTTGCTGCTGACCCTGATGCAGGATGAGCAGCGTTACCGGCTGGCGGGCAAGGTTGCGTGGATCACGCCCGCCGGCGCGGGTAATCATCACACCCAAGGTTTCGGCGTGCACTTCCTGGATGACGAAGCAGGCCGCACACTCAAAAAGCGCATTGAGGAATTGCTGGGAACCTCTCTGGGCGCATCTCGATCCACGCACACCATGTAGCCTCGCCGGGGCGAGCTACTCGCACAGCACGTACAATACCGGCCATTCGCCATTTGCCGGCTGTTGCCATGTTCGTTGATTCCCATTGCCACATTGATTTCCCCGAGCTGGCCGCTCGTCTGCCGGAAATACTCGACACCATGCAGGCCAATCAGGTCAGCGAGGCCCTGTGCGTGTCAGTCACTTTGCAGGAATTTCCCCGGGTGCTGGCGCTTGCCGAGACCCACCCGAATATCTACGCATCCGTCGGCGTGCATCCCGACTATGAAGATACCGAAGAGCCCACCGTGGACGGGCTCCTGAAGTTGGCCGTGCACCCGCGCATCGTGGCCATTGGCGAGACCGGACTTGATTACTATCGTTTGCAGGGTGATCTCGCATGGCAGCGCGAACGCTTTCGCGTGCATATCCGCGCGTCCCGTGAGAGCTGCAAGCCATTGATCATTCATACCCGCTCGGCATCCGAGGACACACTGCGTCTGATGCGCGAAGAAAAAGCCGGTACGGATGCTGGAGGTGCTGGCGGGGTGATGCACTGTTTCACCGAAAGCCTCGAAGTCGCCGAAGCTGCCATGGCCATGGGCTTCTATATTTCTTTTTCCGGCATCGTGACCTTCAAGAACGCAAAAGAGCTGCAGGCTGTTGCGCGCGCCGTGCCATTGGAAAGAATGCTGATCGAGACGGACTCTCCCTACCTCGCCCCGGTGCCGAAACGCGGCAAGACCAATGAACCAGGTTTCGTGCGGCACGTGGCGGAGTTCCTCGCCGATCTAAAAGGCGTGCCGCTGGCGACGCTGGCAGAGGCGACCACGCGTAATTTCCGAAACTTGTTCAACATCCCGGCAACTGCCCCCGCACAATCCGTATGATTGACCAGGAACAGGTACCCGATCCCGGGAGGCGCCAATTGCTTGCCGCGGCATTGCTGCCCGGGCTGGAGCGCATGCTGCAACCCTTGTCTAAGAAGCCGGACTCTTACACCGAGTGGTTCGATGCGATTCATCTCGATGATGCCAATCGCTGTCGGCAGTTGCTGGAACGAGGCTTTGACCCCAACACTATCGAGCCCGAACGCTTCGACACCGGGCTGATACTCTCGGTGCGGAAAAAATCCTGGAAGGTATTTGCTGCCCTGCTCAGCGCCAGAGGTATTGATCTCAATGCCCGATCCCGCAACGGCGACACCGCGCTGATGATCGCAGCTTTCAATGGCGACGTCGCTGCTGCCAACCGTCTGATCGACAAGGGCGCCGAGATCAATCGGCCTGGCTGGACCGCGCTGCACTATGCCGCCGCTTCGGGCAGTCTGCCCATCATTCGCAAACTGCTCGAACATGCCGCCTACATCGATGCAGAATCGCCGAACAAGACCACGCCACTGATGATGGCAGCGCGTACCGGACACGAGAAAGTGGTCGTGCTGTTGCTGGAGGAAGGCGCGGATGTGCTACTGAAAAACGAACTCGGTCTGGACGCGATTGATTTCGCAAAATCGCAGGAACGTACCGCCATCGCGCGCATTCTCGAACGATGGCAGACTAAAGCCAGTGCCGCGCCAAAGAAAGCAGAGGCCAGCGAACCCTCCCTCAAGTCAGCGCCGGAGGAGAGAGAAGGGGACGTTTCCCAAGAGCCAGGCATGCCGACGCCACCGGAAGAAAGTAGCACTGAACGGCAGCCATAAGCCGTAACAACGGCATGCACAATCCCCCACGCTTGCCGTTAGGCGTTGCCTGGAGCGTGGCATTCGACCAGCATCAATCTTCCCTCCGTCGGCATCCGCCCGTGATGAAACTACCGGTACCTCGCTCAGTCTGATTGGCAGCCGGGATATCCCGTGCTTCATCATGCAGACAGCGCCTGGAGGTTTCATGAAGATATCCGTCACCCGTCTTTTTTTGTTATTGATAGTCGTGTCCGGCTGGACCTGGGCACAGACCGGCAGCAGCGATGGCGTGAGAGAGAGCACCAATCCTTCACGCGCTGCCGATGTCGAGCGCAAAGCGGAAACCCTGTCCGGTCAGAGCAGCAGCGAAAGCGGGGCATCGGGGCAAGAAATCAAATCGCGAAAAAAGGCGAAAAAATCGAACAAGAAATCTCGCAAGCAGGGTACCAAGGGCGTCCCTGAGACATCTCGGTAAACGCATGAATCACTCTGCGGCACTGTCTCTGCTACAGTGCCGGGATGAGCAAATCAAGTTTGGATCGCATACTGCAATCGCAAGGTATTGGCACGCGCAAATGGTGCCGGCAGCTGATCGAGTCAGGCGAGGTCAGCGTTCATGGCGAGATTGTCACCGACTACAAGAAAAGCTTCGAGACCTCGGGGCTGCGTTTTCGCCTGTTTGATGAAGACTGGGAGTACCGAGAATTTGTCTACCTTGCGTTGAACAAGCCGCCGGAGGTGGAATGCTCTCGCAAGCCTAGTCATCGCCCCAGCGTGATGAGTCTGTTGCCAGAGGAATTCAGCTGGCGCGGCGTGCAAGCCATTGGCCGACTGGATCATGATACGACAGGTCTGCTGCTGCTGACGGATGATGGCAGCTTCAATCATGCGATGTCATCGCCCAAGCGGCATGTCCCCAAGCGGTATCTCGCCACGACTCAGGAAGCGGTCACGTCCGCACTGGTTGAGCATTTGCTCAAAGGTGTTCAGCTCAGTGATGAGCCCATGCCGCTGGCGGCGCTGCGATGCGAGCCGCGCGGCACTCATCAGCTAGAGATCATGATCGAGCAGGGAAAATATCATCAGGTCAAGCGTATGCTGGCCGCGGCCGGTAATCATTGTGCGGCTTTGCAGCGCATCGCAATCGGCGGGCTGACGCTGGAATCACTGGCGCTACAAGAAGGCGAATGGCGATATCTCGATATGGCAGCGCTGGCGCTGCTGCGCGCCGACGCGGCATGAGAGGGACCATCGACTGACCCGAACCACCAGGAAGCCCGTCGAGTCATTGGTCGCCACGCCGGGGCAGTCATCGAATGATCCGATAACAAGGTTTGTATACCGAGCCCGGTAGCTTCATCCTTCCCTGGTCGACGAAAGCCGACAATAGCTCATCCAGCTGCGCCATTAGCCGAGCGTCGCCCTGTATCTCGAACAGACCGTGCTTTTCAATGGCCTGTATCCCCTGCAGCTTCACATTACCAGCGACAACGCCTGAGAACGCTCTGCGCAGGTGGGCTGCCAGCAGGTGCTCGGGTTGATGCATGTGCAAACTGAGCCCGCGCATGGATGCATGAACCGGGGTGAAGGGCTGCTGGAACGCTGGATCGATGTGCAATTTCCAGTTGAAGTAATACGCATCTCCGTGGGCCTTGCGATAATCGCGGACAAGAGCGATTCCCGCCTGTGCCGCCCTTGCCACGCCGGATGGATCATCAATAATCACCTGATACAACGCTTGTGCTTTCGGCCCCAGCGTTGCGCCAATGAATGCATCGATTTGAGAAAAATAGGAGGCTGATTCCACGGGGCCGGTAAAGATCAGCGGTAGGGGGAGTGCTTGATTCTTCGGATGCAGGAGTATCCCCAGTAGATACAGAATTTCTTCTGCCGTGCCCACGCCGCCCGGGAAGACAATGATGGCATGACCAGCGCGCACGAAGGCCTCAAGCCGTTTCTCGATATCCGGAAAGATGACGAGATTATTGACGATAGGATTTGGCGATTCCGCTGCGATGATGCCCGGTTCAGAAAAACCGAGGTAGCGTCCACCGAAGATACGCTGCTTTGCATGACCGATTGTTGCGCCTTTCATCGGACCCTTCATGGCACCCGGGCCGCAGCCGGTGCAGATATCCAGTCCGCGTAGTCCCAGTTCGTAGCCGACTCGCTTCGAGTAGTCATATTCGCTGCGCGATATCGAATGCCCACCCCAGCACACCACCAACTTGGGATCTTGTGCGCGCTGCATGACGTCGGCATTGCGCAAGATATGAAACACAAAATCTGTCAGGCGCGCGCTGTCAGTCTCGCCATCCTCCGACGCCGGTCGCTCGTTGGCCGTAAAAAGGATGTCGCGCAGCACCGCAAACAGATGCTCTCGAATGCCGCGGATCATGTCGCCATCCACAAATGCTGATGCTGGCGCTCCCCGGATATGCAGCTTGATCCCACGCTCACGGTGTACGACCCGAATATCAAAGTCAGGGTAGCGCTCCATCAGCGCCTTGCCATCGTCCAGGTAGTTGCCTGTGCTCAATACGGCCAGCGCACAGTGACGGAAGCTCTGATACAAGCCCGTCTGCCCGTGATCGAGCAGCCGGGCAATTTCTGCTTTTGACAGAATGTCCAGCTTGCCCTCGGGCGAAATGATGCTGTCGATAACTGGATAGTCCATGCTGATCGAATCGCTGTTGATCCAGTCTTGATCTTACCCCGCACCCCGGCAGTTCGCCGAACTGATGGAATTGTCGGCCAGCGGTACCGGAGACATTACTCAGGCACAAGAATCTTGATTTTCATCAATCGAATCGCCTCAGAAAATCACTGCCTAAGCATCAGCATCGGGCGATCATCTGAGTTTACGGCACGCCATGGATGTCAGCGCTCGCGACAGGGCTGATCTGTGCCCGATGTCTGATTATTGATTTCAGGACCGCACGTGAACACGAATGACACGCCACTGACCGCATCGCCGCCCCCCGGCACACTCAACTCGACGGTGGTGGACGCAGTGTCCTTAGAAAACATGCTGGCCTTGCTGCCCGATCTGGTGTTCATCCATGATCTGCGGGAAGGGCGACATGTCTACTGCAATGCGCGCCTTGAGCGTCTGCTGGGTCTGAGTGCCGAGAAGTTTCTGAGCTCAGGATTTGGCGACGATCCAGAGCAGTTTCATCCTGATGATCACGGACCGCTGCGCGAGTGGTCTGCACACCTGAGTAAGCTGAAGGATGGCGAGATTGCTCAGATCGAATACCGGATACGCCATGCGGATGGGCGCTGGTGCCGATTGCGCGTGAAGGCAGCGCCAGCGTTTCGTGATCCGGAGGGGGCACTCCGACTGCTGACATGCAGCGCTACCGATATCACCGAGCAGACCGATGTCGGGTCGGCATCGCCTCAGCCTACCGAGATCCTGCGGCTGATACTGAACAGCATGACCGAGGGCGTGATCGTCTGCGATCAGCATGGCAAGACCTTGCTGGTCAACCGCTCAGCCGAGCGCATGCTGAAGCTGGACGAGCCGCTGACGCGCCTGTCGCAGATCCGACGCGCTCAGGCGGCTGAAACCAGAAAAAACGAAAGCTTTCGCCTGTGGCACCAGCATCCGCTGGTACGAGCGCTGAAGGGAGAGACGCTCTCGGATCAGGAACTGGCGCTATATGACCGGCGGCGCGATCTGGCCGTGACCCTCAGCCACTCCGCCGCACCGCTGAAAGACCGTGACGGAAAGATCATCGGTGCGGTGGATGTCTTTCGCGATGTGACTGAGAGCCACCGCGCACTGCAGGAGCTTCAAAGAGCAGAGGAGCACTTCCGCTTGCTGGTCGAGGGCACGACGGATTATGCGATTTTTATGCTGGATGGATCGGGGCATATCGTCAGCTGGAACCCCGGTGCCGAGCGCATACTGGGTTATCGCAAGGCGGAGATCGTGGGCAGTCATGTCTCCGTATTTTTCACCCCTGAGGACCGCGAAAAAGGTGAGCCTCAGCGGCTGCTGCGACAAGCCGCACTGGATGGGCGCAGCGAAGAAGACAGCTGGCGTGTCAGGAAGGACGGTCAGCGGTTCTGGTGCACTGGTGCGATGGGTGCGCTGCATGACAGCGCAGGATGCGTGCAGGGTTTCGTTGAGATCATGCGCGACAACACGGAGCGGCGACTGGCTGAACAAAATGCCTTTTTTCTGGCCAATCATGACCCGCTCACGGGCTTACCCAATCGCGCCCGCTTCATGGAGCGGCTGCACGAGGCGCTCATCAATGCCGACCGCGACGCGACGCGGGTCGCAGTGCTGCTGTTGGATCTGGATCGGTTCAAGTCCATCAATGATCACCTCGGGCATCACGCGGGCGACGAGCTATTGCGGCTGGTGGCGCAACGATTGCTGCGCTGCGTGCGCGAGACGGATACCGTGGCCCGTCTCGGCGGTGACGAGTTTGTCGTCGTTCTCACCCGCCTCAAATCGCTGTCCGCCGCCGAGCTCATCGCCGAGAACATCGTTCGCGAACTAGGCCACAACTACGAGATCGAGCATCAGCTGGTCAAGAGTGGCGCATCCGTGGGCATTGCAATGTATCCGCAGGATGGCCAGGACACTGGCGAACTGCTGCAAAAGGCCGACTTGGCCATGTACCGCGCCAAGGCGAGCGGACGCAACCGTTTTCGAGTATTCGCACCAAGCATGCTCACCGAGGTGCAGTTGCGCCAGACGCAGGAGGATTTGCTCAGACGGTCCGTGGAGCAGGGCGACTTCGAACTGGTCTATCAACCGCAGATTGATCTTCAAACGCTGGACTTTGTCGCTGTCGAAGCCTTGCTACGCTGCCGCAATCAGGGGCTGATGACGCTGTCGGCCAAGGCATTGATTGCACTGGCTGAGGAAATTGGCGTAATCAATGATCTGGGTGCCTGGGTAATGCGCGCCGCCTGCATACAGATGGGCCGCTGGCGCGCCGCCGGGTTTCCGGAATTTCGGATTGCTGTCAATGTCTCGGCCGCGCAGCTGCTGGACCCTTTGTTTCCGGGAATGATGCGTTCCGCGCTGGAGGACGCCGCCCTGCCGCCGCGCCTTCTCGAGATCGAGGTCAACGAGAGCGCCCTTGTCATGGCAAGGGAAGGGCAGAGCATGGTGCTCGACCACCTCAAGTCGATCGGCGTGTCGATCAGCATCGATGACTTTGGCACCGGTATCTCCACGCTGTCGTTTCTGAAGGACTTTCCGGTCGATGTGCTCAAGCTTGACCCGGCGCTGATACGCAACCTGCCACGTGACCGAGAAGATGCCGCGATCGTTTCTGCCATCGTCAAATTGGCGAAGGACTTGAATATCAAAGTCGTGGCCGAGGGTGTGGAGACGGTGGAGCAGTTGGGTTTCCTACGTGGCACGACTTGCCACCGGGTGCAGGGCTATTTGTTCAGCGAACCCGTGCGCCCGGAAAAACTTGAGCAGCTACTCCAGAGCCGCCAGCAGCAGGGGCAAGTCCTCCACTGAAGACGCTGCCCTCCCACTTGCGCTCCGGCAGCGGCGTGCGCCAAGGGCTACAATCCTGTTTTTTGAGCGACAAGCACACAGGAGAGTACGACCATGGCCGACTCCGCGCCCCGCAAGCTGGAACGCGTCATCAGCGCAATGAACACCTCTGACGGCGCCGGTGTGCGCCTGCGACGTAGTCTGGGCAGCAGCGAGGGCACGCGTCTTGATCCTTTCCTGATGCTGGATGAATTTTCTTCCGATAATCCTGGCGATTACATCGCCGGCTTTCCATCGCATCCTCACCGTGGTTTTGAGACCGTCACCTACATTCTCGATGGACATATGCGGCACGAGGATCATCTGGGCAATCAGGGCGACCTGAAAAGCGGTGGTGTGCAGTGGATGACCGCTGGCCGAGGCATTATTCATTCCGAGATGCCGCAACAGGAAGAGGGCAGGATGCGCGGCTTTCAGCTGTGGATCAATCTGCCCGCCAAAGAAAAAATGAAGCCAGCCGGCTACCGCGATATCCCTGCTGAAGAGATACCGGTGCACGAACTGCCTTCGGGTGGCCGTGTGAAGGTAATTGCCGGCACCTTGACGGTGAATGGTCATACGATCGCTGGTCCGATCGCCGGTCTAACGACCGAGCCCATGTATCTGGATGTGCAGCTTCCCGCCGGTGCTTC
>JACCDL010097476.1_pt1 | contig 57122 bp, 56 predicted proteins | sample 7441931 | NCBI WGS metagenome assembly JACCDL01 (sample SAMN15323437, study PRJNA562643) | freshwater metagenome | isolation source: river surface water | place: USA:Blue River Watershed | collected 2017-08-16
CAAACTCCCATATTTTCTTGGTTTCTTCTGACCCGAATGGGATGCGGCCCCCGATATGCCGCAACTATTTTCTGAGCCATGTCATAGGAATCATCGCAAGAGGCGTCATCAGAAATAATAATCTCTAAGCACGGATAATCTTGCTGAAGAATTGAGCTGAGCGCCTCAGTAAGATAGCGCTCATGATTAAATGTTGTGACCAAACAAGTCACTAATGGCTTATTCATTTTTCTCAATGATAAAAGTTGCCTGATCTCCTAGCATCATGTCATTGAGCTTTAAAGATAATTTCTCAAAGTGCATTTTTGTTTTTTTATCATACAACTTATCTAATTCATTGAATGTTGCACCTTGAACAGAGGCATTAGAGAAAAATTGCGTCAACCCACCCTGATAAATTGTTTTGATAATTTTTAACTTCAACTCAGAAGCCAACAAAGTAAAACTTCTTTGACTGTGAAGATATATGTGCCTTGGCGCATCCCAACCGTTCCAAAATACACCATACTTCCATCGGGCATAGGAATCAGCTAAAGGAATGGCAACCAATAATTTGCCGCCCGGCCGTAACAAGGATTGAGCTCTTAATAAGACATCTTTTGGCTCAAGCATGTGCTCAAAGGAATGATTAAACATGATCAGATCATACTGGCCAATATGCTCGCTCATGGATTGACGCATTAACTGCAAACCATTGGTAACCAGAGGTTCTTTGATAAATGGATCAATGCCCACCAAATGAGTAAATCCATCCTTAGACATATTGCGTAAGCGCTGACCATCACCGCAACCCACATCTAAAATTTTTGAATCTAAAGTTAAGCCAATATTCCTTAAGGGATGAAGGTAAGTTTTTTTATTTCGCGACAAATAAAAACATAAAGCCCCAAAGATATTTTTTTGACCCAGTAAATAAGTCACTCGAGATGAATTGATCCATTTTTTTAATTTAGATTTTTTTTGAATATGAAAGTGATGATTATGGGAGTAATAGTTATCAGCGTTATAGTAATTTGAAAAATTTATTGGTGGATTTAAAAGTCGCAAACAACCACAGTAAGGGCATTCAGAATACTCAAAAATTTCTTTTGTCTGATACATCAATTCGGGAACATGATGCAGTTGCATCAAACCATTAAATCCACAAATATCACAGATTAACTTGGGTGAGGAAATGGGCTTATCCATAAAAACCTTAATACTAGATATATTTAATTATCAATTAAAAAAACTAAGCGCAGAAAAAGTATAGGGCCTGTTGCGGAAATAACTACTTTTTATTCGATAAGTTAGTTATACAATAGAGCCAAGAAAATGAGTTCTATGATTAAATCATGGCTCCATATTAACCAATCTGATTGACGACATAAGCTCCCGTATGATTAAACTTCCAACCAAAGAAGATAATGGCCAATCAGCCAAGCTTTCATGCAAAATATGTGAGTCAAATTCGAGTAACTTTCTTGGCCAAGTTCCAGGATACAAGAAAGGCCCGCGTTTTGATATTTATGAATGTCAAAATTGCTTGAGTAGTTTTGCAAAAAGCAATGCCCCCCTTGAAAACTCTATATATGAGTTAATTTATAAAAATGTTGCGAGCGTTCCGGGATATTCACGCTATCATCAAATCGCCATAGATATTTTAAATGTAGAAAATCCCCTTGAATGGCTGCAGGCCACTGAAGGCACTTATTACTCCTGCATCGAAATCATTAAACAAGATACGCCAGAAAATAAAGATGAGCTGTGCATCATAGAACTAGGATGCGGACAAGGATATTTAACATATGCCCTCAATCAAGCCGGTTACCATTGCCATGGAATTGATATTTCCGAAACTGCCATTAATTTAGCAAAACAGAGATACGGTGATAATTTTTATTGCGGCACCCTGTCCGAATTCTTACTATCATCTGGCAGGAAACCAACGCACATCATATGTACAGAATTAATTGAACACATAGAAAACCCCAGGTCATTCATAAAAAACATCACATCATTGATGTCAGAAAAAGCCACCTTCATCATTACGACACCCAATAAGCTTGAGACTAATAACTCAATTTGGGATACTGAATTACCCCCAATCCACCTTTGGTATTTAACCCAAAAGGGCTTGTCATCAATGGCTCATGATCTTTTGCTTGAAATCAGTTTTTTTAATTTTGATAAATTTTATTCAGATAAAAATGTCTTTTTCAAAAAATATAGAAAAAAACAAACGAAATTTATATCCACATTTAACGAAAATAATGAGCTAATTAATTATAAAAAACAAAAATCATTTTTAGATTATCTTAAAAAGTATCTCCATTATTTCAACCCTCTTTACCTGATGGATAAATTACTTTTTGGCAAAAAATATAGTTCTATAAAGCGCAACGACCAATACTCCGAATTTTTATGCGCCATATTTAAGAAAAGCTTATGAAGTTAGCAATTATTCGAAGAAATTATTCTGATTTTGGCGGGGCTGAAATTTTTATTAATCGTCTGGTCGAGCAGCTCAATCTTGATGATGTGAGTATTATTTCCAATAATTGGCCGACCAAAGATCCAAATACAAAGTTTATTCAAGCACATCAATCGGGCTTTTCCAGAAAATCCAAGCTGATTCATTTCAATCAGACCGTAGCCAAGATAATTCATAGCCATAAGTTTGATGTCATCCAATCACATGAGCGGATGTGCGGCATTGATATTTTCAGAGCTGGTGATGGCGTTCATGCCTCATGGATTGATAAATTCTCAAATGAATCAGGTTTTGCAAAGAAACTTTTTCTTAAGCATGACCCCTATCACAATGAAGTCATCCGCCTAGAAAAACTCATGGCCAAGGATGAACGAATCAAGTTTGTTGCTAACAGCTTGATGACAAAGAACGACTTAATCAACTACCTCAACGTTCCTCAAGAGCGCATATTTACCATTAAAAATGGGTTTGATAGCTCACAGATTTCCAGACCGACTACTGATGAAAAGTTTCAAGCAAAAAAGGATTTGGGAATCAATCCTGAATTGCCATTTGTACTATTTGTAGGTAGCGGCTACCAAAGAAAAGGGGCATTTCTTTTAGCAAAAGCGGCAGAATTATTACCTAATATTCAAATTGGAATCATTGGAAAAGACAAAAAAATTCAGCAATTAAAGTCTGATATTCAATCTAAAAATTTACAAAATCGCCTGTTTATATTTGGCCCTCAAAAGAATATTGCGAATTACTTCAAGGCTGCAGATATTTTTTGCTTACCATCTCTGTATGATAGCTTTTCGAACGCTGTTTTAGAGGCATTAGCCTTCGGCATTCCATGCATACTCACTTCCAATGTTGGCATGCACGATGCAGTATCAAATTTTTTTGCGGGCATTGGCTGTGAAAGAAATCCTGATTCAATTGCTCATGCAATTGAATCAGCAATCAAAAATCAAAATCAACTATCAGATAATGCGTTATTTTTATCTCAAAAATATTCTAGCGAAACCCCTGTGAAAGAGTGGGCCAAACTCTATCAACTCATCATGAGTACTAAATGAAAATATTACACACAGAATCTTCAACGGGCTGGGGTGGTCAAGAGATTAGAATTCTTACCGAGAGCAAGAAGTTTATCGCCATGGGTCACGAGGTCCACCTTGCAGCCAATCATGATTCGCTGATTTTGCTTAGATCTGAAAGTTATGGCGTCGCCCCTCATGGAACAAATCTCAGAAAAAAAACACTTCCAGCACTGCTAAGCCTCATGAGGACCATTTCACGAATTAACCCTGATATTGTGAGCTGTCACTCAAGCACAGATCACTGGCTAAGTGCTCTCAGTCGAATTTTTTTAAGAAAAAAATTTGCGATCGTTAGAACGCGACACATCAGCGCCCCCATCCACCAAAATTTTCCAACAAAATGGCTCTATAACTCTGGTGCAGATCAAATCATGACAACAGGTACTGTTATCAACAATATTCTGACCTCCAACCAATTTGTCGACTCAAAGAAGATCACTTCAGTCCCCACGGGTATCGATGTATCTATATACAAGCCCGGGAATTCGATTGATGCCAAGCAACTTCTGAATATACCCTCGGACTTTTATGTTTTTGGAATTGTGGCCACGCTCAGATCTTGGAAGGGTCACTCCTATCTTATTGAAGCGTTTAAACAATTATCTTTTCCGAACGCAAAATTACTCATAGTTGGTGATGGCCCCAAAATGCAGGAACTTAAAAATCTTGTCCAAGAGTTGGGGCTTGACCATGTCATTTTCACAGATAATGTTCCCAACCCTATTCATTACCTCAACGCGATGGATTGTTTTGTATTGCCGAGTTATGCCAATGAAGGTGTACCTCAGGCGCTCTTACAAGCCATGGCTTGCGGCCTACCCATTATCACCACTCGAATCGGCGGCATTCCAGAGTGCTCTAAAATTTATGCTAACAAGATTTACGTCCAAGAAAAAGATGTCGCTGCTCTTATGACTGCCATGAATTCAGCACCATCCTCCTTTTCTTTAAATGACTTGAATAAAATTCCGTACACCCCCAATACTCTTGATACTCTTTATGAGAGCGCCTTGGAAATCTATAAAAAAGCCCTTAAACATGTTTGACATCACATTCATAAAAGATTCTCAGCAGATTCATCACTTACATGATGAATTTCTTCAAAATCCTGCTTGGCCAAGCTTAGATCTGATTCAATCAGATTCATTAGTCAAACTCATCAGCATGAATCATTTTTACAATACATCTCTTTGGAATGAGGAAGATTTGGCACGCAGAAAGAAAGTTTCAGATTCTGAAATTGCTAAAAATAAACGCCAAATTGATCACTTCAACCAACAAAGAAATAATGCCATTGAAGACATTGATGAGTTTATTTTGAATAATTTTGCTAATGTCAAACTGCAATCTAATGCTTCTTTAAATTCTGAAACAGCAGGATCAATGATCGATCGCATGTCCATACTTTCTCTCAAGATTTTTCATATGCGGCTACAAACATTGCGCTCAGATGTCACAGAAGATCACATCACTCAGTGTAATAAAAAACTTTTAAAATTAATTGAGCAAAGAATTGATTTGGGTTCTTGTCTAGAAGATTTATTAAATAAATTTTCAATTGGTCTTGCTTATTACAAAATTTACAGACAATTCAAGATGTATAACGACCCTAAGCTCAACCCTCAAATCTACAATGAGTAAAAAAGTTCTTTTAACTTTTTATTTTGGGAAAAATGGTCTTCCCCTTGGACATTCTTGCGCAGATGGCTTTCAACAACTGGGTTATGAAGTTATTTGTGTCAATACCCATCAAAAAAGCTTTATTGAGAAACATCTGTTCAAACCATTTCAGAAATCCAGAAAATTATTTGGTCTCAAGCCTATCAATTTAAAGGAAAAGGATTGGTTTTGGGCTTCGCAAACGTACCGTGAAAGATGCCTGGAAATGGCAATCAAAGAGCATCACCCAGATTATGTTTTAACTTTCAATCCTAACCCTGGGCCCTATTCCTTAGATAAATTAATTTCATTAAGAAATCAATATAAATTTAAGCTCATTGGCTGGAATGTTGACGGCCCCTATTCAGATTTGATTGAACAAAGTAAAGCGGATGCCCCCCAATTTGATGCTTATTTCTGCATGCACCAATTTGGCTATAGCAGTAAGGATCAAATTCACTATCTACCAGCTTTTGCATTAGATTCAAAACGCTATAATTTTCAGCCCCAACCCATCATTGAGAAAATTTTGTTTGTAGGTGCCATGAGCCCACGTCGCATTCAATTTCTTGAGGTGCTAGCTGACCTTAATCTAGAAATTTATGGGACAGATTGGTCTAAAAAAGGTCCAGATAATCTGAAGAACAGAGTCAAAGGGAATAGTTTATGGGGAGATAAACTTAACCGAACCATGACAGAATCGGCCATTGTTCTCAATATCTCATCCTGGGATCCAAGCAAAACTGGTACCTCTCTCAGGGTGATTGACATTCCTGCCTGTGGCGCATTTATGCTAACCGATGAAACACCTGAATTTCATTCAATTTACTCAAATCAACTCAAAGAATTAACTTTTAATGATCCCGAAGATTTAAGAAAGAAAGTGCTGCTTTATTTAAAGAATATTCAGCATAGAAAGAATCTAAGGCAACAACTCTACAATGAGTGCGTTAAATTGCCGAGCTACGCGGAAAGAATGCGTGAGTTAATTTCACTCGTCCCATCAGATTAATAGCTTTTTACAAGCATTCATAATTTGGTCTGACTGAATTGTCTCTAAACAATGGCTAACTTTAGAGCCAGCACAACCATCCATACCGCAGGGCCTACAAGGGAATAAAGATTCTGGCTGTACCACAAGTTCACAAGTAACACTCCACGGGCCCCAATTCTTTTCACCAGAGGGGCCATAAATTGCAACTACTGGGATACCCAAGGCGCTCGCCAAATGTACACTCATTGAATCAATACTCACCACCAATTTAGCCAATGAATACAGCATGGCCGTTTGATGCAAACTAAAACCAGGTGCAATTACCAAACAATCTGAATCAGGTATGAGATCTTTAATTTGATGATTGAACTCTTGATCTGATGGAGCGCCCGATAGAACAAGGGAATAACCTTCATTCAATAACTGATTGATGACCGGTACCCAAGTATGTTTAGGCAAACCTTTGAATTTCCATCGTGCTGCAGCATGAATAATAATTAATTTATCCAGTGAAATCTTTTCTGTTTGTAACCATTGCTCAATGCCATCATTTAAATTGTTATGTGGCTGAGGCTGAATATTATATTTTGGCGCAAATGCACCCTGATAGAGCCCAGCTCTGCGCAGTAAGTCTACGTCTAATTCTGCAGCATGCCTCCAGCTGCGAACCTTTTTTGCAATCACAGAGAAACTTTGATGCCACCATTTAGGTCGCTTATCACTCCCTTGCGCAACACTTAATTGAGGCTTTAACAATCGTGTTAAAAATGCGCCACGCCAATCATCCGTAAACTGTGCAATAAAATCATAATTTCTAGCCTTCATTAAGAAAAATATTTGGCAATAGGCCAACAACTTTTTGAAACCAGTTTTATCTCTTGGAACGGTGTAAACCTCGGACACCCTTGGACACATTCTAAATATTGGCTCACTGTCCTTAAAGCACAATACATCAACGGTCCAATCAGAAGGCATCGCATTGATCGCTGATGTCAAAACAATTGAATCACCTAAATGTTTTGTTTTTAAAAATAAAGCTTTACGCATGTTGTTTTATCAAGCGATCACAGGCGCTGATAACCTCTTCTGTAGTTATGGCCATCATACAATCAGCCGCATCACACTGCCCAGTTTCTTTACCTGAAGTGCCCGCCAATCGACCACATCGCTGAACCCAGTTAATTTCTCTTCTAAATAGCTTTTTTTGATTTCTGCAAGCTATTTCTTTGATGACGCCAATATAAGGCCTATTTTGCCAAGATTGACCTACACCGCATAAAAGCTCAGATCCTGGCCCAAATAGAGTAACCGTTGGAATGCGCAATAACTTACTGAGGTGGGCAATGCCCGTATCTGGACTTACTAACAACGTGGCATCAGCAATCAATGCAGTCATCTCAAGAAGGGTGCAACACCCTGCCATATTAATGAATTGATCACTCGGGTCAATTTCCTTTACCAATTCCTTTTCACCAATACCCGCGGTCCAGACGACTTGATACCCCAAAGAATCAAAATAAGAAGCCAATTTGAACCATTTAGTGGGTTGCCAATACTTCAAACGACTACTTGCGCCAACATGCATCACAACATATTTCTGAGTGTTGTTTTTTAAAGGGTTTTTATCCTTGGGAATATGCCATGATGATGTGATGTCTTTAAGATCCAAGGGTAAAGAGTCTTCAGATAATTGATTTTTATTTACTTTCACAAGTCCCTGAAATAGGTCAGGGAGAGCTTGAGGCATTGATGGAAATTTGATGGCAGTCGTTAAAAAATGATTTTTATAATTCGGGTGATCGCCTTCATAACCAACGATTTGAGTGGCTTGAAGAGCTTTTGCAAGCATAGAAAGTCTGTTTTCGGCAGGAATGTATGCGATATCAAATCCTCTTAGATTCCACAAATTAAAAAGACTGGATAATTTTCGTGAGTTATAAACAACACATTGAATTCCATAAGGATTACATTCAAATAAATCTAAACTGGCTTCTGAAACCATCAGATAAATTTGAGACTTTGAATACTCACGCTTCACCCTTGCCAATAATGGGTCTAACATCAATGAATCACCCAAAAGCAACGATTGGCAAATAATGACTTTGTCAAAACTTGGCTTTTTACCGGTGAATATCTTATGAAAAAAATCTTTGGTTATTGAGACCAGAATAAAAATAAAGAGAAATATTCTGAAATAAAGCCTCTTCATGACTTTGAGTAATAGTCCACGTACCAATTAACCATTTTTTCTAAGCCCGTCTTTAGGTCAGTGCTTGGTTTGAAGCCCACAAAATTACTAATTCTCTTCAAATCTGCACTTGTGGATAAGACATCACCCTTTTGCTGGGGCTCGTATTGTTTAATCGCTTTTTTACCGATAACACCCTCTAAAACAGAAATGTAAGCTTCTAACTTAACAGGCGCATCATTTCCCACGTTCATAACTTGATATGGGGGATTACTTGCCTCCAAATTAACGTGGTTTTGATCAAAATCAACCAGAGTCACTTCCTCTTTGTTTAAGCACAAAGTTACTGCATTCACTACATCGTCTATGTAGGTGAAATCTCGTGACATATTGCCATGATTAAAAACTTTGATTGGGGATTGCTCAATAATTGCTTTAGTAAATATTATGGGGGACATATCAGGCCTACCCCAAGGACCATAAACAGTAAAGAATCTGAGCCCGACCGTAGGAATCTTATATAAGTGACTATAGGAATAAGCCATTACTTCATTGGCTTTTTTAGTTGCCGCATAGTAACTAATCGGATAATTGGTATGATCCGTTTCAGAAAATGGCACCTTTTTATTAGCTCCATAAACACTAGATGAACTGGCAAATATAAACTTTTTGACCTGAAGTTCGCGGACCAATTCAAGCATATTTGCAAATCCTACTAAATTGGATTGGGTATAAATATGTGGATTTTGTATTGAATATCTAACGCCGGCCTGGGCAGCAAGATGAATCACATGGGTTGGTTTAAGCTCAATAACAGATGCTCTCAAACGCTCAAAATCTGCAATATCTAAATTTAAATTAGTGAATCTCTGATTGCCACCCATTAAATTTAAGCGATCTTGCTTTAATTTGACATCATAATAATCATTCAAGTTATCGATACCAATTACTGTATGTCCTTGAGCCAGCAGCTCTTGACAAACATGCATACCTATAAAACCAGCTGAACCAGTAACTAATATCTTCATATGTCCTGTAAAATCCAGATAATTTATTAATTACCCTAAAAAATGTTTAAAAATAAATTAGTAACCTTTGAATTTGCCTTTTTATCACTTTTGATAATTTTTTTACCCTCCTTAGAGGGGCCTAAAAACTTATTTTGGGGCTTGTTTATTATAACGTCTCTGATTAGGCAATATTCAGAATCAAACTTATTTAAATGGCGCTTTTGGGATTATATATTTTTAGCCTGGATTGGCTCAGGAGTTGTTGTTGCCATGTTTGCTGGACTGCCTGGACATAGTGAGTGGGGTGGAGCTAATGACTTGTTTCGGTATGCATCAGTTGCGTGGCTCATTTATCGGAACAATTACACTGACAATCAAGTAAAAATCCTCTTGGTCACAATTGTTGCATCTGCATTAATGGCCCTTCCATGGTCCTATTGGACATATTTTATTAGTGGCAGCAAAAAATATCTTGAACTAAAGTCCGTTGGTCACGTCAATCATTCCAGTATTTATTTAGCCATTATTTTCGGACTGACACTTTCTGGTCTCATGTCTACCAAGCAAGAAGATAAGAGAGCTTTGAAAGCTTTACTGGCTTTTTCAAGCTTGTTATTTCTTATCACTATCGTGATAGCTGCCAGTCGCGCCTCTTTGGGAGCCATTACTGCACTGATTGTTACTCTGCCTCTCTTTTACTATAGAAGTAACCCAAAACTATCATTGGTTGTCATTGCCATGAGCTTAACTGGGCTTGCAGTTGCAAGCGCTTTAAAGCCAACAGTCATATTAAGATTGGCTGATATATTTACTGGTGGCAATCCACTTTCGTATCGAGATATCATTTGGAAAGCTGGACTTGAAGGATGGCAACAATTTCCACTTTTTGGTGTTGGCATTAATAACTACAAACAAATCAATGAAACAGTTCTGCAAGCCTGGCACACGGCTGCTGGAACAAATTTTGATGTCAACCTATACGCCTTTGTCGGACATGGTCATAGTCTTTACATGACTGGGTTAGCAGAGAGAGGGGTTGTTGGGCTTGGGGTCTTACTACTTGTATTACTCACCTGGCTTTTCATGTTGATTAAACTAAGACCAAGCGTTAGGCATGAATCCATTTACCTATGGGCTTGGGGAGCATCACTGTCAGCTTTGATCGTGACTGCGGGAGTTGGTTTAGTCAACACAACCCTTCATCATGAGCACGGCATTTTGGCATGCCTTTGTTTAGGTCTTTGGCTTAACAGAGTAAAAATAATTAATATTCGACCCCATTAATCATATCCAATTAAAAAGCTTTCCTCGACCATGAAACTAACTGTTGTAATACCTTGCTATAACGAAAAAAATACCATTCAAAACATTATTGAGGCGGTCATTAATTCGCCCTACCCCAATAAAGAAATAATTGTGATTGATGATTGCTCTACAGATGGAACAAGGGCAGTTTTAGAAGAAACGATTTCCAAGATGGTTGACAAAGTCATCTATCACGAATCCAATCAAGGCAAAGGCGCTGCCGTTCGATCTGGAATTCAACAAGCCACTGGCGATATGATCATCATTCAAGATGCAGATATGGAGTATGACCCTAATGAATATGAGATATTGGTAGAGCCCATCAGACAAAATAAAGCTGATGTCGTGATTGGATCAAGATTCATGGGACATGGCCCTCACAGAGTTCTGTATTTCTGGCACAGGCTGGGCAATGGATTCTTAACATTACTCTCGAATGCATTCACCAACCTCAATCTCACTGACATGGAATGTTGCTACAAAGTTTATAGAAGAGAAATTTTACAAAGCATCACCATCGAAGAAAATCGATTTGGCTGCGATCCCGAAATTATTGCCAAAATATCTAAGATGGATTGCAGAATATATGAAGTGGGGATTTCTTATTACGGTAGAACTTATGCCGAAGGGAAAAAAATTGGCTGGAAAGACGGTTTTAGAGCCATTTATTGCATCATTAAGTACAACTTATTTAAGTAAATGAAAAAGCTCCTTCAATATTTTGTTGTTGGTGGCAGCTCCGCTATCTTAGATTTTCTAATTTTTTATATCTTAACGTCATTTGTCCACATACACTGGTCAATTGCCGCCATCATTTCTTTTTCTATTGCTACTGCACTGAATTACTATCTATGTATAAGCTTTGTTTTTATACAAAGTAGTCGTTTTAAAAAGCATGAAGAAGTTATCTTGGTTTATTTTGTTAGTGGAATTGGGCTAACCCTAAACCTTCTATGCCTCTATTTATTGATAGAACTACTCAATACTCATTTGCTCATTTCCAAGATTGTTGCCACGGGCAGCGTTTTTATATGGAATTTCTTAATTAGAAATAATTTCATTTTCAAACCAAGGAAGGTTTAGTTAGCCTTGATTATCACCCTAGCCTCATGGATTGGTCTGCTAGCACTTTCAGAGACTGTCTCGCATGCCATATCAAGGTTGCTTCGAATAAATCTTAAGTCAGATGATTTTTTTCTTACGAGACAATTTTTAGGCTTAGGAGCAACAGCTTTTGGCTTGCTAATTTTAAATATTTTTACAGCGATTAATGCATATCATCTCTTCATCATCTGCGTGGCGGTATGCTTTTATCAGATTATAAAAATTTTAAAATCACCAGAATTTTTTACATTCTTCAAAACTTACTTATTGGGATTGATTCCTCTTGGACTACTCCTTGTTCATTTAACTTACTCAAATCAAACGGTTTATCTCGGAGATACTGGCGGCTATCATTTTGGCCTTATCAAGTGGCTCTCAGAGTATGGCATTGTGAATGGATTGGCACATTTAGAGCCTCGCTTTGGATTCAATTCATCTTGGCTGTCCCTAGGGGCATTGATAAATCATGGCATTTTAGAAGGTCGATCTGGCGCCGCAATCAATGGCTATCTGTTTTTTTGCTGCACCTATCAGATTTATCTTTTTTATAAGAATAGAACATCAAGCTTAGAGAGCTATTTTTTAATCATCGCGCTTCTTTTGGTGCTTCCCTACTCAATTCGAGCTGGGGTCGTGCTTTCCCCATCTCCAGATTTTCCAATACATCTCATCGGACCGATTGCTGGCTTCATTGTTCTAAAACAAGGAGCTAAAGCATATAAATTACTTTTTTTGGTAGCCGGCATTAGTTTTAATATTAAACTGAGCGCCGTCCCACTGATCTTATGGATTGTCTGCATGTATCGAAGAGACTTTTTTCAACGGGCTCATCTAAGCATTGTATTTGGAACATTTTTAATCGCACCCATTCTCTTAGCTAATTTTTATAGCTCGGGCTATCCAGCCTATCCTTCTAGTATTTTATCCTTTGGCAGTGATTGGTCATTGCCAACTGAAATAGCCAATCAGATCAAATCCTCAATTTATGATTATGCCGCTCTTACACCTGAACATTGGCTAAAAGCAAAAGATTCAACCACAGCTATACAAAAAATTTATCTTTGGTGCACCTCTAGATATGAATTCATTACTTTTATATTAATTACTATTAGTTTGATTTCTTTTGCTTACTTTTACTATGCCAGACGCCAAAGTAGGATGAATCAATTTAAAAACATAAAATTATTGATAGGTCTTGCAATTACTGGGATTGCTTTTTTCATATACACAGCTCCAACTATTAGATTTGGCATTCAATGGCTAGTCATCGGACCAGCCATTTTATTAGCTTACATCGCTTTAAATAATAAAATTACCATTCTATATGGGAGTGCATTAATCATTTCCACCACCCTCCCTATGATTTTTATATTGCTCCCCATGGCCAATACCCAGAAATTAATTTATTCAGCAATCAATCAACAAAAAATTATTCACGAAGGCCGTAGTCAATTTAACCTAGTTTTGCCCCCAAAATTACCAAATATCATGACACTAGACGATTCCAATGGTAATGCTCAGGAAGTACGTTCATTGACATATAAAACTGGTCAATATGGAGTTAATATTGCACTTGGTCCCCAGTGCTGGAATACCCCCATTCCATGCGCTACACAAATTAATTTTGAGCTTCTTCGCCCTGATATTGGTTACAGTGGTGGATTCAAGAGTATAGGCGTTAAATCACCATGATATTAATTGTTAAATATGCAGGTATTGGAGACATCGTCATGTCATTACCAGCCTATTACTATCTTTCTGAAAGACATGGAAAGGATCATATTTACTGGTGCGTTGATTCAACTCTTAAAGAATTTCTAACGCTTTTTGTACCATCACAAAATATCATCTCATACAATTTTAAAGAATTACATGGTGGCCTTTTTAAAAAAATAGCCTTAGTTTTAAAAGTGAACCTTCTTATAGCGAGTCCTAGATGGAAAAAGATTTATTTCTTTCATGCTGATTTAAGATACAAACTCATGCAGCTCTTTGGTTTTAATCGAATTGTCAGTTATTCACATAAAATCTCTGAACGACAGACATTTATCCACGGTCGATACTCTGGCATTAATTTCTTTAGTATGGCATCAAAAATTGATGGTCCAGAACTTATTAAGTTCAACCAATATTTTGATCAAGCAAAATCCACTATTTTTAATTTATTATCAAATAATAAGCGCGCTAGCTTAAAAGACATTGTTCCTGTAACTCCCTACATTGTTATTTGCCCCAGCATCACTGGAAATATTGGGGATCAATCTGCAAAACTCAGAAGACTACCATTTCACAAATGGAATGAGATTATCGAACATATTAATAAATTGGGTTATAAGGTTCTTGTTTTGGGCTCAAATGATGAACGCTCACTCGTTAAGCTTAACCTTCACAATGTCGTCAACTTGTGCGGGATGACGACTTTCCATGATATTTTCTCGATTCTCGACAAGGCTAAATATGTGATCACAACCGATAATGGTCTGATGCATTGCGCCTATCTCACGAAAACAAAATGCATAGCTTTTTTTGGCCCCACGTCTCCTGCTGAGAGAATTCCACCGAATACAGATGTTCAAGTAGTCATTAAAGAAAAAATGCACTGCTCACCTTGCCATGATGGACGACTCACCCATGAGTGTGCTAGCCATGAATGCCTTGAAATGATTGATCTAAAAAATTGCTTGTCTTTAATAAAATAGTCTAAATTTTTTGGGCAATAACTAATATATTTTTACCAAAAAAATGCTTTAAACCAAGCCAATCTAAAAATTTACTGACCGGATAAATGTAGGAGTCATAAATCTTTAAACTCATACCAGAACTAATTTTCTGAGAAGGTTCAATTTTTTTGATGCGCAACGATAACCAAGCAAAGAATCCAATACTGTCAACAAAATGGCATTCCTTGATAGAAAAACCTGCAATCTTAATTTTCTCTATTAACTCGGATCTCTCATATCGTCGGTAGTGGCCAACAGAAGCATCCACTTTGTTATACAAATAGTTAAATGCCGGAACATAAATGGCTAAGTGCCCACCATTGTTAATGATCTTATTGAGCTTACGAAGTACATCTAAATCATCAGGGATGTGCTCTAAAACATTAGATGAATAAACAAAATCATACTTCTCATTTATTTGACTTAAATCATCAAAGCAATTTAGTCCTTTTTCCCTGATAATATTTCTTAAATCAGGATCAATCTCAACGCAATCTGGTTGAGTTTTTTTTAAATATTTCCAAATAAGCGCCAAGGTACCCAATCCGGCACCAAACTCAAGAACCCTATCATCTTGAGCTGAACAACTACTGAGCATTTCAACAATATCTCTATTGTAGTTGACCAAATAACACTCATTGCTTCTTAATTCATCGACACCTGCATAATTTGATTGATACTCGCTTTGAAAATTATTCATTGCTAAAGTTTAATTTATGAATTAATTTGACTTAAGCGTCGATAGAATATTGTCTAAGGAATCCTCGAATGAATATTTTGGAGACCATCCGAACGCAGAAGCAATATTTGTTATATTAGGAACCCTACTTGTGACATCTTGATAGCCCGCCCCATAAAAGTCAGCACTAGATTTAACCAAGAGTTTCACATCCCCCTCAACCATTTGAGCTGATTGCAGTCTGTCAATTACCTTTAATGCGACCTCTCTTACGGAGAACTCATTCCAAGGATTGCCAATATTAAAAATTTTTCCGTTTGATAACTGTGTATTTAAAAGAATTTCCTTTAACGCAGTTACTCCATCTCTTACATCTGTAAAGCAACGCTTTTGATGCCCGCCATCGACAAGAATTACCTCTTTATTCAACATTGCATCACTGATTAATTGTGTTATTAATCGCGATGAACCCTCAGAAGATGATTCAAGAGAATCCAGGTAGGGGCCCATCCAATTAAATGGTCTAAATAAAGTAAATTCAAAAGGCGCTTTCTGATTCAACGCAAATACAACCCTATCCAATAATTGCTTAGAGCAAGCGTAAATCCATCTAGAATATTGAATGGGTCCATAAGTTAAGTCCGAACTCCCCTCATCAAATGGCGCAACACTCTTTCCATAGACTTCAGACGTAGAAGGAAATATAACCCGGCGCTTGTGCTGATGGCAGAATTTAATAATTCTGAGATTTTCTTCAAAATCCAGCTCAAAAACATCCATTGGCCGCTCAACATATACCTTTGGTGTTGCAATTGCAACCAAAGGCATAACAATATCAGCGTCAAGAATTAACTGGTCGATTGCATTACGATCTTTGGTTATATCTAATTTGACATATTGGAATAGACTAGATTTAGGCAGAAGATTGGTTCGCGTCTTATTAGCATCAACGCCCACTATGCTCCATTGAGAAAATCTTTCATCCTGAATAATGGAGCTGGTCAAATGATAACCAATGAATCCATCAGACCCTAAGATAAGTAATTTCATTTAAACATACTCCAATAAAGACACATCATTTTTAATAAAAATATTTTCCAGCTGAGCACGAAGACAATCTTCATTTTTAAACTCAAATTTTAGCTGTTCAGTTGTTTCTAAATTAATAATATTGACCACATTATCCACCCCAAAACTTATCTCAATATGGTGTGTACTAGTTTCAAACTTTGAAATAAGTTTTCTAATTTCCGAAAAATAAATTTCGACATCAGCCCCTGAATCTATCTGAAATTTTCCAAAAGCGTTGATACTTACTTTATTTTGTACATTTCTAATGTAATTATCAATCGAAACTATGTGAGGCCCCCATTCCGCGACATCCCGAGAATTAATACCCCAATCATAAAAAGTTTTTTTAATCAAACCAACATTCAATTGATTGATCACGTCAAACACTTTAGAAAACCTGTATTGACTCAAGAAAAAAGTTTTTATTGGGGGTTTTATATTTCGAGCCAACCCCAACTCTTCAGAACCCGAAAACCCTTTTTCAACAAAAATCATTATTGGATTTATATCTAAAGCCAATAAAAAGTCCGAATAATGATCTTTTGTTGCAGAGGCAATAATGACTGCTTTACTAAAATAGTCTGGAGTAGTTAAAATCTTATGCCTAGGGACACTGTCTAGGCCCGAGCTACCAACATACACACAATTTATTGATAGGTCATTTAATTTACTTCCGATTAAACGTGCCCATTTGCCTGAACCAAATATAACTACAGACACAATATTTCGCCTTTATGTCCTCTACTTAATAAGTTTGCCTTGATGTCAGCAAAAACATTCCAGGCCGCCACCAAAATGACTACGTCAGTATCTATCGTATTAGGATCGGCAATAATCAAATTGGTTCCGGGGAAGAACAGCCCCTGCTTCAATTGATTATCATCAACCACCCCCATCAAACCCTCTCCAACTAAATCTAACGTAAACAGAGAAGTAACGGCTTTTGCGGCTGCCCCATAGGCGACAAATTTTCTACCGCCTAATTCAGATAAAACACGATTTCTTCTGGCCCTTATACCCTGCAAGACTTGGGCTCTGGTTTGATCAAGATCAACGATATTTCTATGAATCTTTGATTCGCCAGTCACTTTTTTGGCAATGACCCTAAAACTAAGACCATGTGTGTTAACTAAAGTAACTTTTTCAACCAACAAACCAACTCTAGCGGCTAAAACAGAGAGTGAGTGTGGTGAATAATAATCAATATGCTCATGATAAACATTATCTAAATATTCGCCAGAAAAAATACCCGCTTGATCGCCACACTCAGCCACCAATATTCCACCAGGCTTTAAGGCATCACTGATAGCCTTCATTACGGAATAGCTATCAGGTAAGTGTGCTAAAACATTATTTGCACAAACAATATCAAAAGAATCGGACCAGCCGTGATTTTTAATCAGCTCAGGCGAAAGAAAGTCTGTGACAACTTTCACACCTTTTTTCTCGTGATCTTCGCGCAAATGAACTGATGGCTCAACTCCGACTACAACACATTTTAATTTTGCAAACTGTTGCAACAAAAAACCATCATTACTTCCAACCTCAAGAACCCTGCCAACACCATAAGCCTTAACAATATCATCAGCATAAGTTTTGAAGTGCTCTTTAAATGAATGAGAGATACCTGACTTATATCTGTAATCAACGAAGACAGGCGCAGAATCAGGAACCGCAGCCAACTGAAGATGACCACAATTCAAGCAAGCCTTTAAAGATAAAGGGTATTTTTGAGAATACTGGACTTTACATAAAGCATTGGCAACTGGGGAGTCTGGCAACCTAAGCCACTCAACCATCTCATTGTGATTACAACACCTGCAGCTTCTATACTCAAATATTTTCATTTAACGGCGAAATCTTAACAATATCAGCATCATATGACACAGCATCTCGCTTGAATTCTGAAACAACCACCATAATTGAATCCTCTAGAAAGATCATTTGATGATCAATATTAGGACCAGTCAAAAATAAATCACCTGCCACAAAAGTCTCTTTTTGAATATCATCTTCACCATGATTTCTCCAAAAATACTCGACCCTACCAGTAACTAAGTAACAGTAATGGGAGTCTGTCTTATGGTAGTGATTTGCACGAACAGCCCCTTTATTACTATGAATTATTTGTACATTTGCAAAATCATCAATAATTGGCAATATCTTTCCGCGACCATCAACAAATCCCTGTGACAAAGCAACTTTATGAGACATTATTTAAATCCTTATGTAAAAAATTAATATATGGTTTCAATTTTAATTGTTATTGCAATAATACCGCCTAAAAATTAGCCATTAAATATACATCTTTTAAAAGCCAGTTTAAAAAAATTTATTAAAAATCAGTATATTAATGAGCATTTTTTCCACGAATTACACTAAAAAAAGTCAAGAAAATCACTTTTAAGTCAAACCATATTGACCAGTTTTCAATATAGAACAAATCATACTCAACCCTTGTTTTCATTAAATCAATAGAACTGGTATCCCCCCTTAAGCCATTTATTTGTGCCCAACCAGTAATTCCAGGCTTAACTTTGTGTCTCCACATATATTTAGGTATCAATTCTTTGTAATATTCGTTGTGTTCTATTGCATGAGGTCTAGGACCAACTATAGACATGGAACCACTTATTACATTAAAAAACTGAGGCAGCTCATCTAAACTTGATCTTCTCAAAAAGCGACCGAAAGCTGTTATCCGCTTATCACCGATAGTTGCCTGAGTAATCAATCCGGGAGATTCATCATGTAAATGCATGCTTCTAAACTTATACACAAAAAAGCACTCGCCGTTCCAACCATGTCTTTTTTGCTTAAACAGAATTGGCCCTGGACTCGTTAACTTAATCGACATTGCTATCAAAAGCATTACAGGCGAAAAAAGAATTAAAAAAAATATAGATAAAACTATATCCTCTAAACGTTTAAAAAAGTAACCTTGATAATCTAATGGAGTTGATGAGAGGTTTATAAAAGTCATGTCCATCATGTGGCTGATACTATGATTTATCAAACTAAAATCAGACATGCTCGGTATATACCGGACATCGATGCTATGGTGCCGAAAATAATGCAATGCCCCCCTTAGCTCAACTTCTTGATGCATTGGCAACGCAATCCATAACTCTTGGCAATTTGCAATGTTTAGATTCGCCCATGAATCATGATGGTCAACATTCATTAACTCAACTACTCTATAACCAGACCAGGGATAGGCATTAATCTTAGATAGAATGTAATCATAGGTTGAACAATTGCACACCAATCCGATAGAAACTTGATTTTGTCCGCCTAATCTATGTTTTCGTAGCCAAAAAAGAATAAATAGTCGAAGTGAGATTGATGCGGATGCCACCGTAACAAACCAAATAATTAGCCAAAATCTGGAAAAATCGCCTGTTTTCTTAAACAAGAATAAAAAGGCAAGAATTATGAGGGCTATGCTTATCCAATCCTTCAGTACACTTTGCAAATGCTCTGAAATACTAGTCAATCGCCACTTTTGATAACTCGATCGAAAAACAAAAATTTGCAACAAGCATACTGAAATTAGTAAATAAAAATAGTCATTTAGTCCATCCACATCTAATAAATTAGCTAAAATCAACCCAAAGCCGAATGACAATAAGGCGTCAACTATCAAAAATAATTGGGCGTCGTATGTTAGATAATTTTTACTCATTACCAGCCATTATATGCAAATCAATAAAGTTCTCATATGTAGTATGAACTACGCCCCCGAACTGACTGGAATAGGAAAATATAGCCATGAAATGGCTTTATGGCTACAAAATGAAACAAAGGCTGAAATTCGAGTTATTTGTGGCACCCCATACTACCCAGAATGGAAAATTCATCCTGGTCATAAAAATCGATACAAAATGAATTCTGAAGATAACATTACTCTTTTTAGGTGTCCAATCTTTATACCTAAACACATTTCTGGTTTAACTAGGATGCTTCATCTGGCCTCATTTGCGATTAGCTCTTCATTACCATGCTTATATCAACTCAAATGGAAACCTAATTTAATTTTGTGTGTGGCCCCAAATTTGCTGGGCTCAGCAATTCCCCTTCTGATTGGAAAAATTATCAGAGCAAAAACTTGGCTACATATACAAGATCTCGAAGTTGATGCTGCGGAGAGACTCGGCATAATCAAGAATAAATTTCTTCTAAAGCTACTTCATAAAATAGAAAGCATTCTTTATAAAAGTTATGGGAAGGTAACAACCATATCAGAGGGAATGAGAAATCAACTCTTATCCAAAGGTGTTGATGAGGACAAAGTGAGCATAATGCCTAACTGGGCAAATCTTAATGAAATTCATCCAATTAAAAAAAATGATCCTTCAGTGATTGCCTATATGAATAAGTTACAACTTCCTCTGCACGCCAAAATTGCACTTTATTCAGGATCCATCTCAGAAAAACAAGGTCTTGAAGAATTAGTTATGGCAGTGCAAAATTTACCATTCGAAGATATAGTAATTTTGATATGTGGCAATGGTCCTAATCTTGAAAATTTAAAAAGATTGGCGAGCAATAACCAGAGGATTAAGTTTATTGATCTAGTACCAAAAATTGAGCTTAACCTGTTATTAAACATTGCTGATACTCAACTACTCATCCAAAAAAATGAAATCGACGATCAAGTTATGCCATCTAAACTTGCCAATATGATTGCCGTTGGCCGACCAGTTATCGCAATCGTTAATGAATCATCAAATGTTAGCTCACTCATAAAAGAATTTAATCTTGGAATTGTAGTAGCTCCCAATAAACTAGAATCTTTGGTGGATGCAATTCAATCACTGACAAATAATACAAATTGGCAATTAGAAGTTGCTAAAAATTGCTCCAAATACGCTCATGATTTCTTGTCTATTGATCAAATCTTAAAAAGAAATTTTTCACATTAAACGTGCTAATCACATATACAACTTGTATCAATGAGAAATTTCCTGGCGAATTAATTGCTAGTGACTGCTCCGATATATATATAGGCTCTGGTTGGGTTTTTAAGTTAGCTAAAAAATTAAGATCAATTGACGTTGCAATTGAACCAAGCACAATAACAATCCAAAAGATTAAATCTAATAAGGTTCAGCCATCTGATGTATTTCTAATTCAAGATGGAAAGAATAAATCTGGTTTAGAGCTATCTAAGATGGGAGTTCATAAATTTTTAATTATAAATTTAGAATCCCCACTTTACGACCCCTATTATTATTCATCATTACAACAATATATTAATGGCTTTCAATGGGTCCACTCTTATGATGGCTTTTTGAATCAAATTCCGAATAATCAATCTAAATTAACGCCATTCTTTCCTGCATATTCATTAGAGCAAATATCTGAAATACCCAAAAGTCCTAAAATTAATAAAGTCTGCCTCATTGCATCCAATAAATTCATATCATCAGACTTTTACCCATCACTACAACTGAGCAAAAATCTAAGCAAAGTAAAGCACTACACAAAACTGGCTCTCAATTCAGAATTCAGGCATTCTGCAGCCTCATGCTTACATAAGGAAAGGCTCAAGCTAATTACAGAGTTGGCAAGATATGATTCAATTGACCTCTACGGTCATGGCTGGGATGATTTATCAAACTTACCATCATCATTGAGAACTAGCTCTCAAAAACTCATTAGTAGAATATACAAAGGGCCAGTCGTCAATAAGCACGCCACAATGTCAAATTACCAATTTTGTCTAGCCATGGAGAATATTGCCCTAAATGGATATATAACCGAAAAAATTATTGACCCCCTAGTAGCACATTCAATACCTATTTATTTTGGCGCGCCAGATATTAAAGCAACAGTACCAGAGAGTGTGTTTATTCATGGTCAATCATATAAATCAACGTCAGAATTGATCGATAAAATACGCTCCATGACATCAACTGAAATCGAGAAAATGAACCTTAATGGCTCCCTCTTCCTAAGAAAACAAGGGGGTTTGTATTCAACAGATTCAGTTGCAGACATATTCCTTGAAAAAATCATGTCTCTGATAAACCCATGATTGAAATCATATTGCTTTGCAGAAATAGACTGGACTATGCTAAGGAAGCATTGACCAGTCTTTGTAAGATTGATTACAAAAATTTAAAAATAACCATAAGTGACAACTCATCATCACCATTGTTTAGAGATCGCAATTTCTCATCTGAATTTCCAGGGAAAAATATTAGGTACATATACAGGGGCGGGAAGTTAAAAGCGACAGACCATATGATTACTGCAGCCCAAGAATCTGAATGTGATTTCTTTTGCCTTTTTCACGATGATGATATTGCTCTTCCAAATTTTCTTTCAGATAGAATTAAATTTTTTGATGATCCTTCAGTGATTTGTGTAGGAACAAATGCGTATGAAATGCTAGGGAATCTTAAAACACAAAATTCATCATTCAAAGATCAAAAAAACGTAATTAGAATCAATACATCAAAAAATCTTTTAAGTGAATACTTTGATATTGATAAAGGTTCAGTTGCGCCATTCCCAGGCTACATATACAGAACAAAAAACGTAATTAATCTAGTTAATTTATTAAGCTCTTCAGCCGGTAAATATTCAGACTCGATCTTTCTTGCAGGACTTGCAGACCATGGGCAATTAGTTTGGTCGCCAAAACCAGCAATGTATTACAGAAAACATTTTAATAATGATAGCAATTTTGAATCACTAAAAGATAGACTTGGACTGCTAAGCTTAATAAAAAAAATTCTTAAAAAAGATAGTCGTTTAATTGCTGACTATAGATTTTCTTTATATTTGATTTGGGCTTCAAAATCATATGTTTCGAAGAAAAAGAAAAGGTATATATTTTTACGCCACAAAAAAGTTAAGAAATTTTTAATTCTTTATGCGCTAAATAATCTGCACAGGCTTTTTAAAAAATTAAGAAATCATTTCAGATGAAATCACTAATATCTGTTTTTAATTTAACTCACAGCGGATCAAAAGTTATCTTTGAAAATCTAATCGGGGAACTTCAAAGGTCTGAAGTTGTTTTATTAATTGATTACACTCAAAAACATAAGGCGCTACCAATTACCAAAGTTTATGTTGTTAACTACGAACTATCTAAGTTGAAATGGTTAAAAAAGCATTTAATAGAACAAATTTTTATACCCTATATTTGCCTAGTAGAAAAAATTCAAAAAATTATTCTTTTCGGCAATATCCCAGTTTTAGCCTCAAAGGTGAAGCAAGTTGTTTTTTTTCACAACTTGCTATACATTGAAAAATATCAGGCCAACCTTTCTCAAAATATAAATAAAACAATTTTTAGAATTTTAGTTAGTTTAAAAAAACCATATTTGGTTGCTCAATCAAAGTACGTTCAAGAAAAACTTTTTGAAATCTTTTCAACAATTCATATATGTCAGTCAAAGACATCAATTGAACACCTAAAGCAGCGGTCAAAATCAAGCAATATTTGCTCATCTATCAACATAATCTATCCTAGTTACCCATATTTTTATAAAAATCATGCATTTCTGCTTGAGAATATTTCAATCTTTGAAAAATTAGGCATTAATCTCTGGCTAACCTGTGAAAGGTCAGATCTATCAGAACACATCGAATCCCCATACTTACACTTTACAGGCAAACTTGATGGTGACTCACTTATACACTTTTATTCTAATTCACAGGGCATAATTAACACATCAGACTTTGAATCACTTGGCATGTATTTATTAGAAGCTGTTGGATTAAATAAACCCCTTATTTCTTGCGATAAAGCGTATGTTAAATCTATTGTTGAAGATTTCTATCAATTTAAACACCTAAACAAACATAGTTTGAATCGCGCATTAGCTGAATTCAAAAATGATTTATATTCAAACTCCCTTATACTACCTAAGTCAAGTTTAATTGGTAGTCCTAAAGAAATTGTCGATCACATATTAAATATATAAAAAATGAGTACACAATCAATCACTGATACATTTGATTTATATCATTTAGGATCTATTGATAAAGCGAAATTTATCAACGATATGCACCTACTGCATCACAAGAAGCTCTTTGAATACTCCAACCATATCGCAAAAACCAATATTCAAAATATATCAATTTCTGATAATTCGGTAATCATGACCATTAGATCAAATGGGCTAAAGATTGAATGCGCGCAAGATGATCAACGCATAGCCCCAATTGAAATTTTAAATTTCTTAGACTATGAAAAAAAAGATTCTGACATGATTGAGAGACTATTTTCCAGTGGTCAGAATTTTTTTGATATTGGTGCAAATATTGGTTGGTATTCAATGAACCTAGCTGCAACAAGAAAAAAATCCAATTTTTTTTGCTTTGAACCAATACCCAAAACATTTTCATCATTAAACAGAAACATCTCACTAAATTGCTTTTCTAATATCAAAACATTTAACTATGGATTTTCAAAATCTTGTGGGACATTTGATTTTTATTTCTACAAAGAAGGAAGCGGTAATGCTTCGATGAAAAACTTAACCCTCAGGGAAGACGTAGAAAAAGTTGAATGTGTAGTTAAGACGCTTGACTCATTTGATGTTGAATATTCAACGCCAATTGACTTTATAAAGTGTGACGTTGAAGGGGGAGAGTTGCTAGTTTTTCAAGGAGGCGCAAACACAATAAAAAAATATCTCCCAATTATTTTCTCTGAAATACTAAGAAAATGGACTAAACATTTTAATTATGACCCAAATCTAATTTTTGAAACTCTTGAGTCAATGGGTTACAAATCATTCACATCTAACGGATCCCATTTGATTCCATTTAAGAAAATGAATGATGAAACATTAGAGACAAATTTCTTTTTTTTACATGGAGAAAAGCATAATCGACTAATCAAAGATTTAATATTAGATTATTAATTAGCTTTAACTCTTGCCAATTAAGAAAATGACAGGATTGTTCTACGAAAACCAACCGAAAGCGATATTGTTGGACGCCAACCTAATTCTGAAATTTTTTTAATTGATGGACAAGAGCGTTGCACAGGACTTTGGAGATAACTTACACCAACCAATTTGTTGTTCGAGAATTTTACAGCCAATCTCTTTTCCGGAAATAGCCCAGCAATCATGTGAGCCAAATCCTTTATTGCAATTTCTTCATTAGGATTAGCAAGATTATATGCTTGAGAATCTTCTCCATACATTAGCACTTTTAAAAATCCTAAAATGGCATCGGATATGTAACAGAATACTCTTTGTGCCTCGCCATTACTTTTTAATTCTAGATCCCTAAACTCGACAACATCTCTAACAAAATCTGCAAAAACACGGCCATCATCTAGCGCCATTCCGGGCCCATATGTATGAAATGGTCTAACCACAGATACTGGAACATCATACTGTTTAGAATAAGCAACGCACAGATTTTCCCCCAATCTCTTGCTCTCAGCATAACAAGATCTTAAATTCATACTATCGATGTAACCACAATCACTCTCAGACAATATATGCTCTTGTGTATGCGGGGATCCATATATCTCACCGCTACTTACAAAAAGATATTTTATGCTTTTAGATCGAAATGCATAATCAAGTGTATTTTTGACTCCAATTGTATTTGGTAGTATTGTTTCTACTGGGTTTATCCCGAAATACTTAGGGCTAGCTAAGCTCGCTGCATGAATTACATAATCAGATTTATCATATTCAAGTGGAATTTCATGGGTAACATCATGCTCAAAAAATACGAATCCGTCAGATTTCTGAACTTCTGCAAGCCTTTCCATAGCTCGCTCTCTATTTCTTGCCATACAAATGACTGTAAGTTGTAAATCAAACCTACAGTTGAGATACAGAAAAAATTTAACGAGATATGAGCCTAAAAATCCACCAGCACCAGTAATCAATATTGTCTTTTTAAAAAAGAAAGAATGAATTTCGTCAAAGTCTAGTTGCGAATCAATATTTCTAAAATCATCTGCTACAACATGATTTAAGTTTTTTAAAAAATTTTCAGTCATAGCAAAAAATAAAGTTATTTACTAATCAAGCTAGAAATTAAATTTGATTGATATTCATCTCTATCCAAAAAGGGGGCCATATCTTCCAAGGGCCTAGATGACATAGTGCCATCTGAGTTAACTACCGAAGAAACTGTTGGAATAATCAATTGATTTTCAGGAGTAATAATTTCAAGAATAAAAGGGCCTTCAGTATTTAGAGCCAATTTAATTGCTTCTTCAAGGAACTCAAGACGAGAAACTCGTGCTGATGCTATTCCGTAGGCATCAGCAATTTTCATCAAATCCGGCATGGTTACACCAGATGTTGGTCCCTCGCCAATTAACCGGTCATTAAAATAGTTTTTTTGAGATGCTCTAATTGATAAGTAACCATTGTTATTTAATACAAATAGTTTTACTGGCAACTTATAATGTATTAGCGTTTGCAACTCTTGAATGTTCTGCTGCATGGAACCATCGCCAGTTATTGCCAATACACGCTGATCACCAATAGCTGCTGAAACACCAATCGCAGCTGGTAAGGTGTAACCCATTGTTGCCATAGCGCTTGATGGAATATAACGTTGATGAGGCTTGTTTAACTTAATGCCTTGTGAAACTGCATAAAATGCAGAGCCGGCATCTGAAATGAAAAAATCTCCAGGGTCAGATAGGTCTGATAACTTATCAACAAAGCTATAAATGTTAATTGCATCTTTTGTTTCCGAATACTCGGGCAAGCAAACGGGATACTTAGCCTTCCATGCTGAACAAATCCCCAACCATTTTTCGTGTTTCTTAGAACTCAACCCCTCTTCATTTAACTTTTTAAACAACTCTGACAAGAAATACTTAGCATCAGAGGTAATCTTGCAATCAATAGTTATAGTTTTCTTCTGATGCGATGCCATGTCTATATCGACAACGATTTTTTTTGCTTCCCTTGCAAATTCACTATAGTTATAACCAATTACAGAGACGTGCAGGCTTGTGCCAACTGCAAGTATAAGATCGGAGTTTTGCATCGCAAAGTTGGCTGCACGGTCACCCTTAACACCAGTCTTTCCAATATAAACATCTTGATCATGTTGGATATTATCAATGCCTAAATAAGGGGTAACAACTGGGATCTTGTATTTACTCACCAAGAATTGCAATGCATCATTAGCATTAGCCAACCTAACACCTCGACCTGCAATTATTACTGGTCGCTCTGCATTCTTAAACATTTCTACAACCTGATTAACTTCAAAGTCACTGGCTTTGGGTGCAGAATAATGATCCTTATATCTAGGCAATAATTCTTCATCTATCATTGCCGCCTGAACATCCATAGGGATCTCTAACCAGACCGGTCCAGGACGACCCTGCTTAGCAATTGATACCAGCCTATCCAATTCATAGCGAATCTTTGTGGGGTCACTCAGATGAACAACTTCCTTACACAAACTAGAAACAACCGGCACGATGTTTAACTCTTGAACACCAAACTGTCGCAGGCCATCTATATTTGCCAAAATTGCAGTTTCCGATCGCTTAACCTGACCCGAGATAAATAAACAAGGTACGCTATCTTGCCAAGCACCACCTAGACCAGTAATAGCATTTGTTGCAGCCGGCCCAGTTGAAAAATAACCCACCGCAAAATTTTGATTAGCTCTTGCATACGCCTCAAGAGCCATAGATGCTGATTGCTCATGATGCACACAGATTGCGCGCAATTTATGATTACATGCAACACCATCAGTTAAATGCATACTTCCGGCGCCAGTCAACATAAAAACATCATTAATTTTTAGCTCATCGCTAATATATCTTGCTATGTAATCGGAAACCCTGATCATAATAATCTTAAATATTTTTTAATTTTCTACATGCATCTGTGAACTGAGCTAATGCTTGCACTATATTGGCCTGTGAGTTTGCATAAACAATTCGAACAAAACCCTCACCTTGAGAACCAAAACAAGAACCTGGTAATAGAGCTAGATTAGCAGACTCTAGCATGTAATTACAAAAATCTTCAGAACTCATACCAAAACTTGCTATATTTGGAAAAGCATAGAAAGCACCCCCAGGTAAATGACACTGAACGCCAGGTATTTGATTCAAACCCTCAATCAGAATATCCCTTCTTTTCCTATACTCGTCCATCATCGCGATAACTATATCCTGGGAACCTGTAATTGCCTCTATACCAGCACGCTGAATAAAAGGCGCAACGCATGAGGATGTTGTTTGCAACAAAAGCATCATTTTTTCAGCAACATTTTCTGGCATTACCAAAGCACCCAATCGCCACCCAGTCATTGCAAATGATTTACTAAATCCATTTGATAAGATGACTCGCTCTCTGCACTCATCTAAACTAGATATAGAAAAAAATTCGTCATCACCGTAAACCATTCGAGCGTATATTTCATCAGAATATATATATAAATCATGCTTCACAGCTAAATCATAAATTTCTTTTAATGCCCAAGATTCAGTAACTGCTCCGGTAGGGTTATTTGGGCTGTTCAGTATCAATAGTCTAGTTTTATCGGTAATTAATGGTTCTATATCCTCCGCTCTCATTCGAAATCCATTTTTTTCGTATAAAGGATATGCAACAGGCAGCGCACCGCACATTTGTATAGCAGAAAAATATGTTGGAAATCCAGGATTAGGGACCAATATCTCTTGACCAGGATTGCTTAAACAGAAAATAGCGTAGTAAATTGCAATATTTGCGCCTGGCGTAACAAGAATCTGCTTGTCACTTGGCATAAACCCACGAGATGAATTTGTTGCTTTTCTTATAACATCAACAAACTCTGGCAAACCCCAGCTACTGACGTAATGGGTATCTCCTCGGTCTAACGCCTGCTTAGTTGCATTGATAATGTTAGGCGGAGTATCAAAATCCGGATCTCCAATTTCTAAATGAATAATATTTTTACCGCAAGCCTCAAGCTTTCTGACTTTGTCAATGACTTTGAACATTGGTTGACCACCAATATTTTGTGCATTAACTGATATCTCTCTCATTTAGACCGCCCAACATAAGACTGGTTATTAAAAATTAACGCCTAGGTACGATTCAATTCTTTCAACTACAAAATCTAACATCTCAGTGGTTAATGCTGGCTGAACGCCAATCCAAAAAGTATTATTCATGACATTATCTGTATGAGTTAAATCACCGCTAACTCGATACTGAACATTAACCATGTATGGCTGACGGATTAAATTACCTGCAAATAATAAACGTGTCCCAATTTTATTTTGATCAAGATATGTAGTTAAATCTAATCTTGATACTGGGGATGTTTTTTTAACTGTAATTGGAAAGCCGAACCAAGATGGATCAGATCCTTTAGTCGCTTCAGGTAATTGCAAAAACTCCTCACATGACTTTAGACGCTCTTTTAAGAATTTGAAATTTTCTTTGCGCTTTTGAATGAATGCATGGGCTTTTTCTAACTGAGCTAAGGCGCAGGCAGCCTGCATATCTGTGATTTTTAAATTGTAGCCTAGATGGCTATAGGTATATTTATGATCATAACCTTCAGGTAAATTTCCCAGCTTCCAACAAAATCTTTTACCGCAAGTATTATCTTTTCCAGGAGGGCAATAGCAATCACGGCCCCAGTCACGAAAACTTTCTGCTATCTGCTTTAACTCGTAATTGTTTGTAAATACCGCTCCACCCTCTCCCATGGTGATGTGGTGCGCCGGATAAAAACTTAACGTTCCAATATCGCCAAACGTCCCAACCATCTGCCCTTGATAAGTCGATCCCAAAGCATCGCAACAATCTTCAACTAACCAAAGATGATGTTTTTCACATAATTTAGATATAACTTCCAGATTAAAAGGATTACCCAAGGAGTGCGCCAACATAATTGCTTTTGTTTTTGAGCTTATTGCTGCCTCAATTTTTGTGACATCAATGTTATGAGTTAAGGGATCGACATCCACAAAAACAGGAATGGCGCCAAACTGAATAATAGGATTAACTGTTGTCGGGAAGCCAGCAGCTACACCAATCACCTCATCCCCACGCTTAATCGCACGATCCCCCAACTTAGATGACGTCAATGTCGAAAAGGCAACTAAATTAGCCGAGGAACCAGAGTTCACTGTAATGGCATGCTTAACACCAATAAACTGTGCTAATTTTTTTTCAAATTCTTCATTAAATCGACCTGTCGTTAACCAGCCATCTAAAGAAGCTGACACCATGCACTGCAACTCTTCAACACCAATTAATTTGCCAGAAGGCGGAATAACTGTTTCACCAGGTATAAATTTCTTTGCTTGAAATTCAATTTCCGCATACTGTTTAACCAGCAAAGCTATTTGCTCACGAATTAATTCTTTGTTTTGTATTTTTTTATCTGACATCAATTTTTAATAAAGTTATGTATTTTGATAATCCATAATCTGGCTTAAACTTAACTCGGACATATCTTCACCATCATTAAGCGCCTGATACCAATCAACCGTCTTTGCAATAGCATACGTCAAATTCCACTTCGGCGACCATTCAAGCTCTAACCTGGCTTTTTTACAGTCAAGTCTTAATAGATTCGCCTCATGGGGCTGAAATCTTTCATCTTGCACCCAATGAGAGCTCCCGCCCCACCTATTTACCAATAAATTAGCTACCTCGCCAACATTTATTGCATCTTCATCATTAGGGCCAAAATTCCATGCTGCTGCATATTTACGACCATGCTGATAGAGATTTTGCGCCAAAATAAGGTACCCCGATAAAGGCTCTAAAACATGTTGCCAGGGTCTTATAGCTTTTGGATTTCTTAAAATCAGGGGTTGTCCCGATTCAAAAGCCCTTATAGCATCAGGTACCAGGCGGTCAAGCGACCAATCTCCACCCCCGATTACATTTCCTGCTCGAGCAGTTGCAATAAAATTAGAATTTTGATCGCTATCAAAGAATGATTTTCTATAAGCCGCAGTCACTAATTCAGCACATCCCTTGCTGCTACTATATGGATCGTGACCACCCATAGGATCTTCTTCACGATACCCCTGAATTTGCTCTATATTTTCATAACATTTATCAGTTGTTACTATTACCGTAGACCTAACACTAGAAACATATCTCAAAGACTCCAAAAGATTGAGAGTGCCCATTACATTCACTTGATAAGTTTCAATCGGATTTTCATAGGAATATCTCACCAAAGGCTGTGCAGCCATATGAATCACAATATCAGGTGAAAATTTGATTAATGCCTGCTTTAGAGTAGAGAAATCTACAATATCAGCAATTTCAGACTTTTCAATTAACGGATTGATGTTAAAAACGTTATATAAAGCTGGTGATGAATTAGGAGTTAATGCATATCCATATACCTTTGCACCCATTGAATGCAACCATAATGCAAGCCACCCACCCTTAAAGCCAGTATGTCCTGTTAAAAAAACTTTTTTACCAGTCCAAAAACTTGCATCAACTTGCCCACTCATTACAACCAGACTTTCCATGGAGCTTTGCCAGAGGACCATAACTCCTCAAGATAAGTTTTATCTCTCAAAGTGTCCATTGGATGCCAAAATCCATCATAACAATAAGCCTTTAAGTTACCTTCTGAAGCAAGTTTCATAAGCGGTTCCTGCTCCCAAACAGTTCGATCATCTTCAAGATAGTCAAACACTGCCTTTGAAAGAACAAAAAAACCACCGCTCACCAGTGCTTCCTGCCCTTTGGGCTTTTCTTTAAAAGAGGTTACTAGATCATTTTCAATATTTAATGCCCCAAATCTTGCTGGTGGGTTAACGGCAAGTAAACTTGCGACTCTTCCGTGACTTTTATGAAACTCAATTGTTTTAGATATGTTGATATCACTCAACCCATCCCCATAAGTCAAACAAAAAGTATCTTCGCAATCCAAATATTTTTGAACTCGCTTTAGTCTTCCGCCAGTCATTGAATCATCACCAGTATCAACCAAAGTAACACTCCAAGGCTCAGATCTTTCTTCATGAATTAACGTGTTATTTTTTTTAAAATCAAAAGTTACATCGGAGCTGTGCAAAAAATAGTTCGCAAAAAATTCTTTGATTACATAACCCTTGTAGCCACAACAAATTACAAAATCATTGATGCCATGAGCTGAATACATTTTCATGATATGCCATAGTATTGGCTTACCACCGATCTCTATCATAGGCTTAGGTCGCAATGAAGTTTCCTCAGAAATACGAGTTCCTAAGCCGCCAGCAAGAATTACCGCTTTCATACGTCCCCTATTTTTTTGTTTTTTGTACGTCCATTTGAACACCTTTAGGACTTAGCAAAAAAAGTAATGGTCGTAAAGGTCTCATAAAAACTACACTAAAAGTGAAAACTAATTTCACTAAAAAAAAATTACTACCTGCTCTGCAAAATAAGCCATACCCACCAACATTCAAATACTGATATCTATTTTTTTTTGCAATAAATTCCATAGCTTTCTTACTATAGAAAAAAATGTGTTGGCCAGATTGAGGCACTAAGTATGGCCAATCACTACCCTGATTTGCATACAGTTCTGTACTTACAATTATATATTCAGGATTGTTATCAAATAACAAATTAAAATCTTGATCCGGATTAATAAAATGCTCAAGAACTTCAAATGCAAGCCTCAAGTCACTATCTACAATAACGGTGGAATTGAATGAAGGTGCTACGCTGTGAGCAACATGTCTATCATAAAAAAAACTATCAAGCCCATAATCCCTTAATAATCTAGTTAAAATTCCTGTGCCACCCCCAAAATCTAGAATTTTCTTAACTGAAAAAATTTTGGAGAAAAAATAGACTATACAAAAATTATCAAGATTTCTCTGTATTACGCCATGATCTAGGCTTGATAAATTTCCTGTGCGATATGCCTCCTCAAGCCAATATACGTCGGATATCTGTAATGAGCCACAATTAATACATTCATAGTATTCACCTTGATACTTATCAAGAATCATTAAGTTAAACATCTTTTTAGTAACGCCGTTACATAATTTACAGCCCATGTATGATCCTGTTATTTCATAAAACATTAGTACCTGTCTTCAAGCATAAAACGAGCAACATCAAGCGCGTTGTAACTAGCTTTCCAGCCCAACCGATCAAATATCCTCTGAGGATCACAACTGGACCTTGACACTTCTTGTGGCCTAGCAAGATCAGGTTGAAGAACCACCCAATCTTCCCAATTTAAATCAATTGATGAAAAAGCAGTTGCAAGAAAATCTTTTAACTGAAAAGATTGTCCGGTACCAATCACGAAATCTTCAGGATCACCATTTTGAAGCATCAACCACATAGCTTCAACATACTCCGGCGCCCAACCCCAATCACGCGAAACGTCTAAATTTCCAAGATATAGGCTTTCCTTACTTCCACTGGCTATTCTTTTAGCCGCAGAAATAATTTTTTGAGTTACATATATTTCTTTTCTCAAACATGATTCATGATTGAATGTAATACCAGTTACAGCAAATATCCGATATGCATCACGATAGTTTTTCACTAACCAATATGCGGCTAATTTTGATACTCCATAGGGACTTGCGGGAGAAAAAATAGTTGACTCATTCGCGACAGTATCGCCTAAAGTACCAAATGTTTCACTAGATCCAGCATTATAAAATCTACTCTTTGGTGATATCTTTTTGATAGCCTCAAGAATATTAATAACAGCATTAGTAATACTTTTTATAGTATCAAAAGGATACAAAAACGATTCCGCCACAGATGATTGGGCAGAGAGATTATAAACTTCATCGGGCTTAAAGACGGTAAGAGCACTCTCAACATCAGAATAACTTTCTGGATCTATCTTAATAAAGGTTATGTCATTAGTACAATCAAGGCCAATTTTTTTATAATTATCAGGAAGATGCAATACCTGACTTCTTGATGTTCCTACAACCCTATAGCCCTTGCTTAATAAGAGCCGAGTCAGATATGTTCCATCTTGGCCGGTTGCTCCAATAATTAAAGCTACTTTACTAGCCTTCACCATGATTAACAAAACCTCTTATAAATTTCTAAAGTGGAATCACTGCAAGACTTCCAAGTAAAAAGCCTAGCACGCTCCACCCCCTTCAAAATATGATTTTCTCTAATCTCTTTTGAGTTAATCAATTGGTTCAAAGCAATCATCAAATCCTCAAATGATGTCGGGTCAAAATAAACTGCTGCATTCCCTAATATCTCCGGCATACAACTTGATGAGCTGCTGATGACCGGACATAAATTTGCCATTGCTTCAAGGGGTGGCAATCCAAAGCCTTCATGAATAGATGGGTACACCAGTACCTCAGCATTTTTATAGATTAAATTAAGTAAGTCATCATCACCATATTGGTGCCGAATGCTCTTACGAGGAATCCCGAGCACGTTAAGCGCAGAAAGTTCAAAGTCAGTTAACTCTCCACCACCAAAAATTAATAAATCATGTGTTTTGTATAGATTGAGTGCCGCATATGCCTGAAGTAGAACCTTGAAATTTTTATAGCCATATCTGTTACCAACATATAGCACATATGGGCGCCCAGAACTGAATACCGGAATTTGCCCTGGTTTTTTATAAACCAAACCAGCATCGCAACCCAAATAAACCACACTAATCTTAGATTCTGGCACATTAAAAAAATTAATTAAATCTGCTTTAGTTTTTTGAGAAATGCAGATAACATGATCTGATCTGTTAACTGAAAGTAATTTCAAATATGAAGTTTTATCCGATGAAGAAATTTGATTAGGTATTAATTCATGAATCATGTCATAAACAGTCAAAATTCTAGCCGCATTATTTGTAGCGCAAACATTACTACCATAGTATGTTTGATGAATAATGTTAGGGTGAATAATGGGGGTGACTAGATTAGAAATTAGTTGATTGAACTTGAGTATCAAACGGGTTGTTTTTGGAGGATATTTTTTAAAATATTTTCCATAAATACCCCTATTAGCAATAGAATTCAAGTAAACATTCCTATGAATGGGCGCCAAAATATTAATATCAAAGCCACCACAAGCTAAGTGAGCATATAGCTCACTAAAATATCTAGAAATTCCTCCGTATGAATTTCTACTAAATGCCTGATAATCAAATAATATTCTCACCGGCTAGTCTTTTGAGTTCGGTGTCATTAACAATTTTTTTAAAAATCTATAAAAGCATAAAATTAATGGTAAACGCTGAACATACTTCTCCTTATAGAATTCTCGCCTAGTTTTGAAGATATTCAGGTCAGTCCAACGATCAGACTTTTCATCAACCAAAAAACACGTCGGATGAACAAGAGGCATGGGCATTGAAGTTGATTCAAGATTTTCAAGCCCACCTCCAGTTTTGGTATGAGTAGCATGAATACCAAAACCAATATTTTTTATCAAATTAACATTTGGCACAATAATTAACCCGTGACTTTTCCAAACACTATAGTTCCAAGCATAGTCATATGCTTCAATTTTTCTTTGAAAAACCGTATCAAATCTTTTTTGCCAATATTTTGATGCATCTCTGTATCCACCACAAACTTTTTGGAGTAGGCCACTATATTTATAATTAGGCCAATCACTCATTGACCTATCGTACTTACTCCAGGACCTTCGCCATAAAGCCAAACCCCAATTATGAGAGTATCTACTAAAACGATAGCTCTCTTTGTTAGCTTTTTTTTGAGGCACAAAATTGCAACCCGTGATAGCCATAACGGACTCAACGTCTTTGTATTTAATCAATAACTCTCTACAAAACCAAAAAAAAGACTCATTTGGGAGAACATCATCTTCCAAAATGATTCCACAATCCTCATTCTCAAATAGAAAATCAATCCCCCCCTCCACTGATGTGCGGGAGTCAACATAATTTTCCCGGTAGAATCTGTGAACCTGACAATCCCAATCGATATTCGACAGCATATCCTTAACCAATCTACACCTATCAAGCTCATCTTGACTTGCACTCGGGCTTGGGGCGTTAATGGATATGTATAACCTGGTCGGTCTAACTTTTCTTATTTGCGCCAAAACTAGTGCGGTTGTATCTGGTCGTCGATATGCAATTAGCAATACTGGCACATCAAGAATTTGAGGATTCATACTTACCAATTAAACTCCTAATGTCTAATAAACCGTTACTTGACCAACCACCATCAACAGGTATATTCACCCCTGTCAAAAATGAAGCCGCCTCGCTACATAAAAAAGCAACCACGCTAGCAACCTCTGCAGCACTGCCCCATCGATTTAAAACTGAATGAGTAGATCTAATATCATTAGCAATTGGGTCATTATATGAACCCTTTGTCATATTAGTTGGAATGTATCCAGGAGAAACACAATTAGACCTAATGCCATATTGCCCTAAATCTCTAGCAAAAGCTTTTGTCATGCCAAGAACTCCTGCTTTAGATGCATGATATGCTGGATTATTTGGCAAGCCCAAAGTGCTCGCTAAAGAGCCAATAAAAACAATGTTACCGCCAGCAATCTTGCCCTTGATAACCAAATCTTGAAACTTCCTAGCCCATAAAAATGGGGCTTTTAAATTTATCTCTATTGTCTTATCCCAGTCCTCAATGGACTGAGGAAATCCACCACTGGATACGCCTGCATTATTAATTAAATTCAGATTGACTGGCTCAAATTGCAATAATGAATCAAAAACTAGATCTATTAATTTAATATCGGAAACTGACCCAATAAAATATTGAACATTTTCTATAGTAACAGTAGGTTTATTTAAATCAACAACTAAAACCTTATCTGAATTTTGCGCTAGTGATTTACTGATTTCATAGCCATTACCAGATGCCCCACCAGTAACTATTGATATATTTTTATATTCATTCATGATTAATAAATTTTTCCATTTCAATTACATCAGATGGATACGTCATAGTTTTGTAATCACCATCCAAAACAAATCCTTTTATACTCAAATTATCATCACCTGCTAGCTTTAAGAAATTAGAGAAATTAGAGTTAATTAATTCTTTATTTTTATTAAAAGTTTTTAAAATAAATTCTCTATTAACCACCATATAACCAATATCAATATATTTATGTATCAATTGATCATTATTATAATAAATATTAAAATCATCATTTAAATATATATTACCCTTATCATTAACATCTTTAATTGTAACTAGAAATTGATTATTATTTTGATAAGCCTCGAAAAGCTGAGCAAAGTCCAATTTGGCATAATTATCTCCATATAACAGCAAAAAATCATCATCCATCATGCTGACTGCTTCATATATGCGCCGAGATGTTTCCCACTCAACATCTCCAGAAGAGTATTGAATATCACACCCCCAATTAGCCCCATCACCAAAATAACTGCTAATTAAATCGCCACAAAAACCGGTTAATAAAACAATTTTTTTTATTGAATTTGAGGTTAGTTGATTTATTAAATGATCTAAAAATGGCTTACCTAACACTCTAACCATAGGTTTTGGCAAATCTTTAGTCAAAGGCATAAGTCGTTGACCAAGACCACCACACAAAATCACCGCTTGCTTAATTTGCAAAGTTAAACCATCCTATGATTTACAATGAAACATTAATTATATTTGACAATACTGATGATTATAGCCCGTAGCCCTCTTCGAATTAGCCTTGGTGGTGGCGGTACAGACCTACCTTCGTTCTACAAAAAACATGGGGGCTTCCTCGTAGCTGGGGCAATTGATAAATATGTATATCTGACTGTAATGCGCCCCTTTACAGAGGGTATCTATCTAAAATATTCTGATATTGAAGAAACCAACGATGTCACAAAAATTAAACACAATATTATTCGCGAAGTACTCACTTTACAAAATCTAAAATCGCCACAAATTGCTATTACATCACTCGCAGATATCCCCTCTGGCACCGGGCTTGGCTCATCTGGTAGCTTCACAACAGCACTTATTAAAGGTTTATATACCCACTATAAAAAACCTATTCGCCCAGAAGAATTAGCAGAGTTAGCATGTCACATCGAAATTGATCGCCTAAAAGAACCCATCGGAAAACAAGATCAATACATAGCAGCCTATGGCGGCCTAACATGCTTCACATTTAATCAAGATGGCTCTGTGATAGCAGAACCACTCAAAGTATCAATGGACACACTATTTGATCTAGAAGATAACTTACTTTTATTTTTCACAGGATTCTCAAGGTCAGCCTCTAAAATCTTGCAAGATCAAAATCAAAAATCTATTTCAGATGACGAGTCTATGCTGAAAAATTTGATGTATCTTAAAGATCTAGGTTACAGAAGCAAAGATGCATTAGAAGCCAACAATCCAATCCTTTTTGGCGAATTGATGCATGAACACTGGGAGCATAAAAAAAAGAGGTCATCTGGAATGTCTAATGTTCAAATTGACGAATGGTATTCCCTTGGCATTCGGAATGGTGCTGTAGGTGGAAAGTTAGTCGGCGCAGGTGGTGGAGGGTTTTTAATGTTCTATGCCTCTGACAGAAATAAATTGAGGCACACCATGAAAAAAGCAGGCCTAGAAGAGGTTCGCTTCAAATTTGACTTTGAAGGCACAAAAATATTACTTACCTAAATACTAAAAACCTATATGACATACTCAAAACAACATTTATCTGAAGCTATTGAAATTATCAACAAACTCGACACCAATAAAATCGAGGAAATCGTCAGAACAATCAAGGAGATTAGAGATAATAATGGGAGAATTTTTTTTCTTGGAGTAGGTGGAAGCGCTGGAAATTGCTCACATGCTGTAAATGACTTTAGAAAAATATTAGACATTGAGTGTTATGCTCCATCAGATAATGTTTCAGAATTAACCGCAAGAACAAATGATGACGGTTGGGATTCTGTTTTTTCTGAATGGCTAAAAGTCAGTCGCTTATCCAGCAAAGATGGACTCTTTATTTTTTCAGTTGGCGGTGGAAATCTAGAAAAAAATATTAGTCCCAATTTAGTAAAGGCTATTCAACTTGGCTTAACGGTCAAAGCTAAAATATTGGGCATTGTTGGGAAAGATGGTGGCTTCACGGCAAAATCTACACAGCAATGTCTAGTTATTCCCACCGTCAATGAAAACAACATCACACCACACTCAGAAGCATTTCAAGCAGTGATTTGGCACCTCATAGTGTCTCACCCAGAACTCAAAGTTCACCAAACCAAATGGGAATCCGTAAAGTAATTGATGGTTAAAGCAGTTTTTTTAGATCGCGATGGAGTCATTAATCGCGCCTACACAAATAATAAAAAACCAATACCACCTAGCACTATTCATGAGTTAGTAATACTTCCCAGGGTGGAAGAATCTCTCAATTTATTAAAGTCTGAGGGATTTAAGTTAATTGTGGTGACGAATCAACCAGATGTCAGCAGAGGTAAAACTTCTAAAGAAAATGTTGAGTTAATCAATTCAACTCTATTGAGTAAATTAGAGATTGATAGATTTTATACTTGCTATCACGACTCCCATCATTTATGTAGCTGCAGAAAACCCAAGCCCGGATTGCTAATTCAGGCCTCCAATGACTACAATATTGATGCCGCAAACAGCTTTTTGATAGGAGATCGTCGTACAGATATACTCGCAGGCAACTCGTTTGGCTGCAAAACATTTTTTATAGACTACAACTATGCTGAAGAAAAACCTACAACCATGAACTACATTTCAAAAGATTTATGGGATGCAACTCAAAAAATAATTACTCTATCTAAAGTTAAATAAGGAATATATGTCTATGGACAAGTTGAAAATTAAACTATTTGCAGATGGTGCCGATCTAAAGAGTATGCTAGAAATGTCTCAAAAACCATTCATTCAGGGACTCACCACTAACCCAACATTAATGCGCAAAGCTGGAATTCAAGATTATAAAAAATTCGCTCTTGATGTTTTATCAAACATTAAAAATAAGCCAATTTCTTTTGAAGTTTTCTCAGACGACTTTAAAGAAATGAAAAACCAAGCATTAGAAATTGCTGGCTGGGCAGATAATGTTTACGTAAAAATTCCCGTAACAAATACTAAGTCAGAGTCAAGCGCAGAATTAATTCATGACTTATCTAATCAGGGAGTGAAAATTAATGCGACTGCATTAATGACCCTAAACCAAGTAAAAACGATTAGTGATGCACTAAACCCAAATATACCGAATTACATTTCAATATTTGCCGGAAGAATAGCGGACACAGGGAGAGATCCGGTACCCATCATGGCGGAAGCAGTTGCAATGCTCGCCCAAACACCCCTTACTGAACTTATATGGGCAAGCCCTAGAGAATTGCTAAATGTTTTTCAAGCCAATCAGATTGGCTGCCACATTATTACCGCAACCTCAGACATACTTAATAAACTAAAACTAGTTGACTATGACTTAGAGAAATATTCATTAGACACAGTTAAAATGTTCTATGAAGATGCGAAGGCTGCAAACTACGTAATATAACTAATCAAAATATTCAATAAATTGCGCCTTAATTTTGGGGGGAATCCAATTTTTACTAGCATGACCAATCCAATATGTGGGCGCAATAAATTTCTTCATGCCGCGACCTTTAGATATAGAAAATTTTGCGCCCCACCATGCATAAGAACTAGGTGACAAAACTCCGCCGCAACAATAACTCATAGCCGCCAAATCCATAGATTCTGATGAATGATATATATCTGCACAATCAATTTGATGCAACAATTTTTCTTTTACATATTCAGGATCATCAGTAAAAAATAAAAACTTAGGTGCATCTATAAAACTCTTAATAATGTTAACTTGTCGCAAATACCAGTCCTCACTCAAAACGGCTGGAAATTCAGGTGACGGCCAAGATAAGTAATCTCCTCGCCTGACATGTAAAAATATTAAATTTGACTCTTGCTCACCAAATCTAGGATCACTAGCCAATGCTTCTGTAATGTGAGACTTAAAGCTAAGTTGATTAACTACATCATCAGAAATAAAAGTTTCAGATTGAAAATATGACTCTTTTACATAAATATAATTTAGCCATGTTAGATTTTTTTTAATGATTATTTTTTCATCCAAACTAGACTCGTAAGCCACATTAAATATTTTATCAAGAACATTTAAATGTTCAAGCTTGCGGACAATCTTTACAAAAATTTTCATTAGCCAAATATTTTTGGGTATGAAAATTGCATCTACACCATCAAAAGTATTCTTTAAACTATCAAATCCTATCAAAATTATTTTTTCAGGCTTGGGAAAAAATGAGCGTAAAGCCACATATTGAAATAGTTGATTGCCCAATCGACCTGACTCAAAAAAAATAATCATATTTACAAATAAATCACTCGATCACATTTATTCAAAACTGATTGATTATGTGAAATCACAATCATAGTAACCTCATCTTTAACATCAGCAAATGCAGAAAAAATATCAGACTCAACTTGAGCATCTAAACCAGTAGTTGCTTCATCAAGAATGATCAACTCTGGCTGACGATACAAGGCTCTGGCAATGGCTATTCGCTGCTTCTGACCACCTGAAAATCTTGTACCAAAATCACCTAAACGTGTATTTAAACCCTGCGGCAAATCTCTAACTAGCTGATCTACCCTTGAAATCTTTAGAGCATACTCCAATGCCTCCTGATTAACTCCATCAGCCGCCTTTGAAAAAAGTATGTTTTCCAGAATAGTCTCGTCAGATAGATAAATGTTTTGTGGAACGTACCCTATGATTGACTGCCAGGCATGCTGTAAATAGTTGATATCGCGACCATTCACCAATATATGTCCAGAAGTCGGCTGCAACAATCCAAGAATTAATGTAATTAGTGTAGATTTACCAGAACCACTAGGAGCAACTAATCCCAACACTTCCCCTCTTGTGACTCTTGCAGAAAAATGACTAAGAACCAGCTCCGCAGAGTTTGGATATTTAAAAGAAATGTCATCAATACTTAAATCAGAAAAAATAATTTTTTTCTGATTGGGCAAAGTTGAAGCTGACTTAAATGCACTAACTGTCATTTCATCAAACAAAATTTGAATTGCATATTGACTGGACCTGACCAACTGTACAGAACCCAATATTCGGCTCATGGCGGGAATAATTCTAAAAGCACCTGCCCCAAATATTGCCAATAAAACAACAAGTTCCTCGCGAGTACTTCCCAAATATATAGCCATCATTAACAAAATAGCTAAAGTTAGCAAGCCAACACATTCAAACCATAACTTAGGCAATGATTGATATATCTGAATCATCGTTTCCACATCAGCATTTTTATCATCTGATAAAGCATATTTAGTTAAAAAATGGCTTTCGGAACCAAAAACCTTAACCTCTTTTATAGCTAAAAATGTTTGCTGTAAATTTTTTAATGCAGCAGTTTCATATTCTTTTCTTTTAAAACCAACTCCATCTAATGCTTTTTTTGCTTTTGCGTTGACAAAAAAAAGTATTCCGCCAAAAAAAATAGATGCAACACACATTCCCAAAGGCTGGATATAAAAAATATAGCCCAAGATGAATATCACAATCAATAAATCGGCAATAAGATTTACTAAGCCCATCACAGAATGCTGGGCAAAAATTGATGTGACATTTAAAATATTATTAATTAGATCAGCAGAATTTCTCTGCAAATAAAACTGATAACCTTGCTCTAAATATTTCTTAAATAAGCGTTGGGATAAATTAGACTTTAATTTAAATATTGTTTTTGAAAGCTTCTTTTGAAATAGATAGGCAAGAAAATTTTTTGCAATGACAATTGCGCACAAAAAAATCAAAGGAACTATAACGGCATCTTGAGAAAATCCAAATCCTGAAATAAACTCAACATCAAAGAGCCGACTGGAATTGCCATAAATTGATTGAATTACTGGCCCCAAAATTGCAACAGACCCCATTTCCAAGATTGCCAAGAAAATGGTCCCAAGCAACAAATAAAGAATTTGCCACCTTTGCTTACTCTCCAGAATTCGTAAAACCCTATCTATCATCAATGATTCTTCAGAAAATCTTGATAAGTCAACCGTAGACCCTGTTCTAATTCAACTCGTGGATGAAATCCAAACTGATTCAATAGATCACAACTTAATAATTTCTTTGGCGTGCCATCGGGCTTTGTGATGTCTTGTGTAATTTGACCGGTATAGCCCACAACCCGGGCAATTAATTGACTTAATTCTCGAATAGAAATATCTACACCACAACCCACATTAATATGGCCCTGCCTAAGATTAATTTTTTCAGACCAAGCCTCTTTATCTAGATTCATAAAATACAATGCTGCCGCAGCCATATCATCAACATGAAGGAACTCTCTTCTCGCCTGACCAGTCCCCCAAATAACCACTTCATTTTGTGAAGCCACCTTGGCCTCATGAAATCTTCTGATTAGCGCTGGAATGACATGACTATTCTCAGGATGATAATTGTCCCCTGGACCATACAAATTAGTAGGCATCAAACTTCTAAAGTCAGTTCCATATTGCCTGTTGTAACTTTCACATAATTTAATGCCTGCAATTTTTGCAATTGCATATGGCTCATTGGTAGACTCTAATTGCCCCGTCAGCAGCGCATCTTCAGTAATCGGTTGCGAAGCATACTTAGGATAGATGCAACTCGAACCTAGAAATATTAGCCGTTTCACATGACTCAAATACGAGGCATTAATAATATTGGCCTCAATCATTAAATTTTGATAAATAAACTCTGCCGGGCAAGTGTCATTAGCGTAAATACCGCCAACTTTTGCTGCAGCAAGATAGACATAATCCGGCTTAACCTCTCCAAAGAATTGGTTAACCTGAGCTTGATTAGTCAGATCAAGCTCATCCCTAGATTTCAATATGAGATTCGTGTAACCGCATTGAGTCAACTGTCGCACGATAGCTGATCCAACCATCCCGCGATGGCCCGCAACAAAAATTTTTGAATTTAAACTCAACACATTATCTTTCTTGCTTTAGATGAACCTTATAACCACTAGTATTCAGCAACGCCAACTGTTGGGCCGCACTCAAATCTTCAGCGATCATTTCTTGAATCATTTGATCAAGTGAGATCCGAGGCTCCCAACCTAATTGTTTACGAGCTTTAGCAGGATCACCAAGCAAAGTATCTACCTCAGTTGGCCTAAAATAAGCAGAATCAACTTGAACTATCACATCCCCCACTTTCACAGACTTGCTTGTTTCACCTGTAATCGCAATAACCCTAGCAATCTCACTTATACCATCTCCTTCAAAGCTGATATCGATTCCCAAGCACTTGGCCGAACGCTTTACAAATTCCCTAACGCTGTACTGCTGACCTGTAGCAATCACATAATCTTCTGGTTTATCCTGTTGTAGCATTAACCACTGCATATAAACATAATCTTTTGCATGACCCCAGTCACGCAGTGAGTCTAAATTACCCAAATACAAGCACTTCTCAATACCTTGAGAAATATTAGCTAAAGCGCGCGTAATTTTTCTAGTAACAAAAGTTTCACCACGACGCTTTGACTCATGGTTGAACAAAATTCCATTACAAGCGTAAATACCATACGCCTCCCTGTAATTGACAGTAATCCAATAAGCATATAACTTAGCTACTGCATAAGGAGACCTAGGGTAAAACGGTGTTGTTTCTTTCTGCGGAATCTCTTGAACCAAACCATACAACTCTGAAGTAGACGCTTGATAAAAACGAGTTTTTTTCGTTAACCCAAGAATTCGAATTGCCTCAAGAATTCTTAAAGTACCAATGGCATCGACATCTGCAGTATATTCTGGCGCATCAAATGAAACGGCCACATGACTTTGTGCCCCAAGATTATAAATTTCATCAGGTTGAGTATGCTGAATCAATCTCACTAAGTTAGAGGTATCAGTCAAATCTCCATAATGTAAATAAAAGTTTTTATTAGCAACATGCGGGTCTTGATACAAATGATCAACCCTATCAGTATTAAATAGAGAGGCCCGTCGCTTAATGCCATGAACTTCATACCCCTTTTCAAGGAGCAACTCTGCTAAATAAGAGCCGTCTTGACCTGTAACACCAGTAATAAGTGCAACTTTTTTCTGATTCATGATTAACTTCTTCCAATACCTGAATATTCAATACCGTAGTCTTTGACAACAGCGGGATCATAGATATTTCGACCATCAAAGATAACTGGTATTTTTAACCTATTTTTAATCTTTGCCATATCAGCGGCTTGGAAAACCTTCCACTCTGTTAGCAACAACAATGCATCCGATTCATCAAGACATTGATACATATCTTCTTTAAAAGAAATTTTTGCGAACATTTCTTGACTTAAATCATGAGCCAAACAGTGCTGTGCCTCAGTTATTGCAATCGGGTCATAAACCTGAATTTGTGCACCCAGCTCAAGCAAGCGCTTAATAATTACTCGTGAAGGAGCCTCTCTCATATCATCTGTATTTGGCTTAAATGACAAACCCCATATCGCAAACATGCGCCCCTTTAAATCTTGGCCAAACTTACCGACAACTTTGTTCAAGAGAACACTTTTTTGAGCATCATTGGCTGACTCAACAGCCTCTAAAATTTTTGATGGTGAATGATGCTCGTGTGCTATTCGAATCAATGCTTGCACATCTTTAGGAAAGCAAGATCCACCATAACCAATTCCAGAGTACAAAAATCCAAATCCAATTCGAGTATCAGAACCAATGCCTCGACGAACTAACTCAATATCAACCCCCAAGATATCAGCCAAGTTGGCTAATTCATTCATGAACGATATGCGCGTAGCTAACATTGCATTTGCCGCATACTTAGTTAATTCTGCGCTCCGCACATCCATGTAGATGACCCGCTCATGATTGCGGTTAAATGGCGCATAAATTTGTGACATGACTGTCTTAGCTTGTTGTCCAGCATTATCTGAAGATACTCCGACCACAATGCGATCTGGGCGCATAAAATCTTCAATAGCCGCACCCTCTTTTAAAAACTCAGGGTTTGACACCACTGCAAATGGCAGACTTATGCTTCTTTGCTCCAAGACTTCGGCAACCTTAGCTTTCACTTGATCAGCCGTACCAACTGGCACTGTTGATTTATCAACCAAAATTTTAAATTCATTCATGTGTTCAGCAACACTTCTCGCTACAGCTAAAACATATTGCAAGTCAGCCGACCCGTCTTCTGCTGGAGGTGTGCCCACAGCAATGAAAATAACAGCACCATGCTGAACACCATCAGCTACATCAGTACTAAAGCGAATACGTCCAGCAGCCTTATTTTTAGCAATTAACTCTTCTAGACCTGGCTCATAAATAGGCACACCACCGCTATTGAGTAAGTCAATTTTTCGCTTATCCGTGTCGATACAAAGAACCTCATTACCGATTTCAGCCAAACAGGCACCGGTGACCAAGCCCACATAACCCGAGCCAATAATTGTAATTTTCATAATTAACTTCTACCGTAACTGTCTTCAATTCTCACAATATCATCCTCACCCAAATACGATCCAGATTGCACTTCTATCATTTCCAAATCAACTTGACCGGGATTTTCCAAACGATGCTTAGCTCCGATGGGAATGTAGGTAGATTCATTTTCTTTTAATAAAAAAACTTGATCTCCATTAGTCACTCGAGCGAGACCCTTGACCACAATCCAATGCTCTGCACGATGGTGATGAAACTGCAAACTCAAAGATGCTCCAGCTTTGACACATATGCGCTTAACTTGAAATGTTTCACCACGATCGATCGAGTCATACCAGCCCCAAGGCCTAGCGACCTTACGATGAGTTACTGCTTGCGTAGCACCCTCTTTTTTTAATAACGCCACCACTTGCTTAACTTCTTCCACCTTATCTACCGATGCCACCAAGACTGCATCTGATGTATCCACTACCACCAAATCGGATGTACCTAAAGCAATCACTGGGCGATGAGGTGCATTGATGTACGTGTTGCGGGATTGAACTGCGACCCCATGACCATTGATGCGATTGCCTGATGCATCTGCAGATGATAACTGTGCTACGGCATTCCAACTACCAACATCACTCCAGGCCCCTCGAAATGAGGTCATCACCACTTTATCAAAATACTCCATCACCGCATAATCAATTGACTCAGATCGGCACGCCAAAAACTCCTCTTGATTTGGCCGAATGAAATTACCATCAATCTGAGCCAAGCTCATTGCAGAGGTACAAGACTTCAAAATATCTGGGGCGTGTTTTTCCATAGCTTCGATCAGCGTCTTTGACCGACACATGAAAATACCTGCATTCCAAAAATACTCGCCTGACAATAGCATTTTTTGAGCTTCATCAATGGGAGGTTTTTCTACAAAGCGCCCGACTTTAAAAACTTCAGAAGAAATTTCACCATTTAATGACAAGCTATCAGCTTGTTGAATGTAACCATAAGCTGTACTGGGTGCTGTTGGCTGAACACCGAAAGTAACAATATGCCCAGTATTTGCCGCATCAACACCTGACTTAATTGTGGCCATAAACGCATCGATATCAGGTACGTAATGATCAGCGGGTAAAAATAATAGTATGTCGGTTGGCAGTACTGTTGGCATTAAAGCAGCAGAAGTCATTGCCGCTGCCGTATTTCTACCACTAGGCTCCAACAAAATGGTTGGGGAGTGAGTCACCTCAACTCTAGATTCACCCATCAAATCTTGTACAAAAAAACGATGCTCCTCGTTGGTCACACAAATAGTCGCGCCACAATCTTTCACACGATTAATGGTTAGCTCTAAAAGACTTTGCCCATTGATTAAAGGGACAAATTGTTTAGGGAAACTTTCACGCGACAAAGGCCATAATCGCGTACCGGAACCCCCGCAAAGTATGACTGGTCGGATATTAGTAGACATCCATGAATTTTATATGAAACGATGCTGTTTTTTATAAAAAACAAGTGTTTTCTGAGTTATCAGGGGTGCATTAAACAAAGAAACACCCCTGACCCCTGGTTTATCAAGCCATCGACTCAAAACGAGTCTTTAATTGCCCGCAAGAATTGACATCACCGCCATGCGCACAGCAATCCCAAAAGTTACCTGTTTAAGAATCACTGATTGCGGTCCATCAGCGACCTCACTGGCAATCTCCACTTCGCGATTAATCGGCCCTGGATGCATCACGATCGCATCAGGCTTGGCAAGTTTTAATCTCTCTTGAGTCAAACCCCAATGCTTAAAAAATTCGGCGCCCTGAGGAATATGATGTGACTCCATACGCTCCTTTTGAATGCGCAGAGTCATCACCACATCAACATCTCTTAATCCTTCTTCTATGTTGTTAAATACCTTGACTCCTAGCATGTTTAGGTTTTGAGGCAACAAACTTTCAGGACCAACGGCACGGATTTCAGAACATCCCAAAGTCTTTAAAGCATGAATGTCGGATTTGGCCACGCGACTATGAGCAATATCCCCAATGATCGCAACTTTCATTTTGGTTAAGTCTTGCTTGAAATGTCGCATGGTGAACATATCTAACAAGCCTTGGGTGGGATGTTGATTGGTGCCATCCCCAGCATTGATGATGTGAACATGATCTGGGACATGGGCCGCAATCATCGCCGCAGCCCCCGATTCACTGTGCCTAACTGTAAAAATATCAGCTTGCATTGCCACCAAATTATCAATTGTGTCCAATACCGTTTCACCCTTCGCAGTGGAGGAAGTTTGAATGTCTAAGTTGATCACATCCGCAGACAAACGTTTAGCAGCTATTTCAAAAGTAGTTCTTGTCCTTGTTGAGTTCTCAAAAAAAAGATTGAAAACATTTTTACCTCTTAAAAGTGGTACCTTTTTAATTTCACGTTCTAAATCACTTACCACCAAAAACTGCTGAGCAGTATCAAGAATTTGCAAGAGATGCTCTTTAGATAAGTTTTCCAACGTTAATAAATGGGTCAAATTACCCTGTTGATTGAGCTGTAGTTGGCTTGGTGTCATTGTCATATCAGGCAGTTTGATGAGATTTGAGATTTATTTTAATGACCATGTTTCACAAAGAAAGGGGCTTTGATTCTGTAGTAAACAAAAAGTGTCCATCGGATATTTGCTCTAAAGTCATAATTTGGTCAAGTGGCACATCCACCTTACCGCCTTTAAAGGTTGCATCAATGGGCAACTCACGTCGATGTCTATCTGCCAGAACAGCCAAATCAACTTTTGCAGGTCTACCATAGTCAAAGAGCTCATTCAAACCAGCCCTCACAGTTCTACCCGTATCCAATACATCATCAACCAAAATGATGTGAGCGCCACTCACATCAAAGGGTAAATGTGTTCCCATATTTTGTGCGCTATTGAATGATCTCAAGCCTTTTTCAGCATAGTCATCGCGATGAAATGAAGTATTGATCACCCCAACCTCTTGAATGCCAAGATCTTTGGCCAGTCTTTGCGCAATCCAGACTCCACCGCTGGCCAAACCCACCAATTTAAATTTTGAAATGTTCTGAGCTGTCTTGAGCTGTTTCAATAAATTCTCATACATCGATTCAGCATTTAAATTATCGGCCATCATTCTCTTTATCACATTCAATAAAATGTTATTTTCTTTGTAACTTAAGTATGTACAACTGTCTTTGAAAATACAAACAAGCTGCAAGGTAAGCAACAAAGTTCAGTGTGAAGTACCCATAGCCTCTAATATACAACTCAAATAAGCCGCCCATAAAAGCAGCAATCCAAAAATAATTCCATTGAGGCACTCGGCGCAAATACAACACAAAAGTGATGAGGCCATAGATCAAGAAAAACACCCCCAAAAGACCCATTTCGCTGATCATTTTGGCCGCCAGTGAACCACCATCATGGATATTTAAATCAACGTGCCCAATGGTTCCTGAACGCAATGATTCTGAAATCATGGAATACGCTCCAGCATAACCCAATTGCTGAAAACCAATACCCAAACCAAATGTTTCCATCAGATTCAAATAGGCCAAATGCCAGCCCTTTAACCAAACTAAGGTACTTGTAGAAACGAATACTGGACATCCTGGCAAGTAACCACCAGCAGACTCAAAGACAACGGTGAAGCAAGGAAATATCGCCTTATTGAAACTCAAGCGCTCGATCAATTGTTGTTCATTGAAGAATACGATATAGATGACCATGGCAAGGATCAAATATAAAGGTGGGCGCACCCAAATCAGGGCCATCAGCATAAAGACTACCAAAGTCGTGTTCTTGGATAAAACGGCGAACAAAATCAGTAAGCCAAACAGCAACTTTTTTTCCAAAGAATTGACCGAAAGAAACAAGAGGGTGAACCAAGGAATCACAGCCAAGCCCAAATGAGATGGCTCAGGATAGATGTACAACACCCCCATGACTTTGTAGACCGCGAGGATCAATAAATGAATACCCAAAAAAACTTTGGCAAAGACTTGTAAGGTCTTAAGCGATGGCAGAGTCAATTGAGAAAACCATGTTGCCATGAATAAAAAATAAAGTAGCAACAGACTTGATAAGACAAAGCGTTGACTATTGGCGATTGGCAGAAAGACCCACTGAAGTAAGAGAATGAGGAATGCCCAGCCCATAACCCAAGGGAAAAAGCTCAATAAAAATCCAAGATGGGAAGAATGCTTTGTCTGAATACTTTGGGTACGAGTCTCATAAAAACGGCTCACGCTCCATAAAAAGGTGATGTAAATCAAATATCCCAAAGCATAGGATGTGGCCCAACCCTGCTTTAAAAGAATAAATGGTAAAAAAGATAAGGCCAAAATGGCGATGAAGGACCAATTAAGCATCATCATCTGTTCAAAATTCGAATACGCACATAAGCCTTCAATATTGCCCAAATCCAATCGATATAACAAATAATTGGCGACTTTACTCGGTGAGAGAGTTTGGCTTGCATCGTTTCCGTGAGTGTTTTGATAATCAATCGTTGACTGATACCGCCACTCTCAATGCTATGGAGAATTTTATCGATGTAGAGAAAATTAAAATCCCCCTCCAGGCGCAGGAGCATTTCATAATCTCCTGCAATCTTGTAATTGGTATCAAACTGACCATGTTTTTTAAAAATACGGCAATTGACCAAAGCACAAGAAAAAACCAAAGGCATGCGAGTTTTTAATTGCGAGATATCAGGATTGGCACCAATCACTCGTAACACACGGTCATTATCATAAAAATTTGACTTCGCCACGATAAAATCAATGTGATCATCCAAGTGCTCAAGTAACAGGGGCCAAGACTCTTTTAAAACAAGATCTCCCGCACCAAAAAATGACACAAAACGACCGCGGGCAATTTTTAATGCTTTATTCCACGCCTCATAGATAGATTGATCTGCTTCCACAATCATGACATCAATGATTGCTTGATATGACGACAAAGCTTGATTCAAACGTTGATCTTGACCATCATGAACCACAATGATTTCCATGCCGGCTTGTTTATGATCGGCAAAAGAATCCAAAGTGCTCAACAAACTCTTTGTATGATGTTTAAGGGGAAGAATGATGCTGATTAACATGGATTAAATACATTAATAAAGAAAGGTTAAAAATAACTTGAACTCCACCAAACAAATTTTTGGCATATGCGTAATACGTAAAATCAGCACTGAAGAACAAGCTTGATGCTGTGCAGGTCACCACCCCAGCCAGTAAGCTCACAGAACCAACCCAATTCATTTTATTCAATAGTATCAAAATATTGTTTGCTGGAATACTCAGTGAGAGCACCATGAAAGCAAGCATCAAGGGCAGAAAAATAGTCTCTGCATAGATAGCATACTGTGGATAGGCCCATGTAACAAAAATAAGTGTGATGATGGCCAAAGTACCGTAAACAAACACACACAGAACTGTTTCAGAGAGTAACTCATAGAAATTGATTAAATTACTTTTCTTTAAAGCGTAGTGATTTAAAAATGAGACAAAAATGGTATTGGTCAGACCGTGAATGCTTTGAAAAAGTTGTATGGCTAAAAAATATGCTGAAAAACTGGCCAACCCAAACAAATGATTGAAAATTAAACGATCCAATACGATTGCCAAGATTCCACCGACATGCAAAAATAAACAAGCTAGACCATCTTTAATGACCACCCAAAGTTGCCCTGGCACACCTTGCATTTTGACTGAGTCCACCCAACCCTTTTTTAAAAAAAAGGTGTATTTGATGATGACCCGCAACACATTCACAACCGCGTAGTTAAGCACAATCCATAGCAAAACATTCTCAGTCTTTACCAAAAGGATCATCATAGCCATCAGCAACCATATCGCCCGGCTAACCACTTCCACTGACACAATTTTTTTATACAAATCCAAGCCCTTAAGTGCAAAGGACAAAAGAATGTCTTGCTCATTGATGATGATGAAAAACATGGCCAAGAACAAAGCCATCTGAACATGATGATGGGGAATATCCAGATTTAAAATCTGAACCAAGTTATCTGCATAAAAACATGACAATACAATGGACAAAATTGCACTGAACATCAGCGACAAAGCCATGGCAATTTCAACCTTGAGCTTGTCAACCCATGATTGGGTGAGTTTTATTTGCAAAGCGTAGCGAAAGACAGCATAGCCCATGCCCAATGAAAAAATTGGGCCAAAACCAATCATGGTATTCAAGAGACCCCATTGAGCAAACTCATCCACATCAAGGTAGGTGGCCAATAAGAGTAAGTGCACCAAAGTCGCCAGTGGAATTACCACAGCCTCCATCACGGCACCCCACAAATTCTTGTATTTGCTAATTGAAATAGCTGCGCCTTTTCATATCAAACTGCCGATTACTCGAGTTTATATTCATCATGTTCAAGAAGCGTGCCAGATAGCCTTTGATATTGTGCTTCCATTGATCCCAAGAGGAGTAGCCCACGGCGATCGGGTGAGCCTTGATGAATCGAATGTGCTGACGATCAATTGCAGCTGATCGAATATATTTTTGCGGTTGCTCACTTTCACTGTGTTTCTTTGAAAAGATACGAGAAACACCAATTGGAAAATAATGGGCAGTGATTGATTTACGGGAATAAAGAGGGTTGCTTTGTGATTGTGCGCCATGGATCAGGCGCGAATCCCAAAAAATCACATCACCCTTATTTAGCAAAAGGGGCTTTTGATGAATGTCTTCGGTTAACTTAGAAAATGTAGCGATGAGATCTTGGTGCTTCACAAATTCAAATTGATCTGGGTTGATCAATCGATGACTTTTGGGGTAGACATGAAAAGCCCCTGATTCTGCATGAATATCCTCCAAAGCAACCCATGCACCAATTAGATGCCCCTTTGGATGGGTGTCTAAATAATAAGAATCCTGGTGATCAACTGTGCCAGTTGATTTATCAAACAACATGTTTTGCCATAAAGCAAATGATTGTCCATCTGGCTCAAGCATCTTTAACACTTGATTGATTTTGTCTGACAACAGAATTTGGTGACCCGCAGCAGCCAAACCCTTGGCCCAAAACATTTGGGTGAAATTCTCCATGGATTCAACCAAAAACCCTTGCTCATCCAATTCAGGTCGAACCCAATCATGAACTGATTGAGAATAGTAAAACAATTGATTTTTTTTAAATTGATCAAGTTCTGATAATAATTCGTCAATTTGACGGTCAGAAATCAACTTCGGAATGACCACATAGCCTACTTCAGAGAATCTACTTTGAAGATAATCAGGTTCATATGAGGTAGTATCAATGGTCTTAGGCATTCACTGAGCCTTTAAAAATGTCTAAAAATTGTTTAAATGCTTTTCACTCGTCAAAATGCTTACAAAAATTTTAACAAATTCAAGCCTTAAAAAGGCTTTTGCCAAAAAAATATTTTGCGACTCACCTTGGGTCAGTCTTGATTTTTTACTTCAACTCAATGCCTTCAAACGACCTCATTATGCCTACTGCGTCTACCATGGGGCTGTTCTTGCCAAAAGACTGGGGCATTCAGCTATTAGTGTGGCGGAAATGGGTGTGGCGGGTGGGAATGGACTACTTTATTTAGAAGAAATTGCCAGTCGTATTGAACGAGCCCTAGATATCAAAATTGATGTGTATGGGTTTGATACAGGATCTGGACTACCTCACTTGGTTGACTTAAAAGATTTACCCCATTGGTTCCATGCTGGTCAATATCAAATGCAGGCCATACCACTTCAGCACAAACTAAAAAAAGCTCGATTGATTCTGGGCAACGTCAAAGAGACCTTAAAAGATTTTTTAGAAAAAAATCAACCAGCTCCATTTGCTGCGATCATGAATGATTTGGATTTTTATTCATCGACGATGGATTCTTTTGAGTTATTCAAAGCTCATGAATCTTTCTTGCTGCCAAGAATGTTTCTTTACTTCGATGACATCATCGGTGGCCCATTGGAAATGTATGGTGAATACACCGGAGAGTTACTTGCCATCAAGGAATTCAACCAACAGCATGAGCAAATGAAGATTGAGCTTAATCGAAATCTCACGGCTCGATTAAATGAACCCTGGGCTCATCAAATTTACCACTTTCATAAATTTGATCACACTCAATACACGCAATACGTTGGCGATCAAGAGCAGGATGCTATTTCACAGAACTTACAACTTAAATAAGTGAATTTAGATATTGTTCTGCCAAACCAGCAGCCACCTTGGAATCGTCGGTATTGCTGATTGCCACCGTTGAATAACGCTCATCAACAAATAAAACTTTTTGCCCAAAACGCCCTTCTAACTGATTTGCAAAACGAACTACTTGTTGAGTCATCTCATGAGGACAACCATCTGGGTGGGTTGGCAAACCTACCAGCAATAAATCTGGTGACCATTCGTCAATCACCATTTTAATGGCATCAAATAATTGCTGCTTATTCTTATAAGTCAGCACTGTTAAAGCCTCAGCCGATTTCGTCAAGGTGTTACCCACCGCCAATCCTACTCGTCTACCACCGAAATCAAAAGCTAGCACCGTGAGTATTTTTTTAGGTTTCAGCATTGAGTCATTCACTACGCATGACCCGCCTGATCTGAGAGAAAACTTTGCTCAATACCTAAAAGAGCTAAAACATTTTGGTACTTGTATTCATCAGGCGTATCAAAAATGATGTGCGCCATTTCTTCAGTAGGAGCTGGCACATTGAGCCAACCATTGCGCGCTATTTCATCTTCGAGCTGCCCTGCACTCCAGCCAGCGTAACCCAAAGTCATCAAAAATCGTGAGGGTCCATGACCGGCAGCTACTTCTTCTAAAACATCTTTGGATGTGGTCATGGCCAAGCCCCCCGGTATACGAAGAGAGGAGTTGTAATGCGTGGTGTGCTCACCCTGCTTTTGTTCATGCAATACAAAGCCACGATCAGTTTGCACTGGGCCGCCAAAGTAAACAGGTTCTTGAGCTTTGGGCTGGATTTCTAGTTTGAGATCAACTTTATCAAAGACTGTGGCCAAATCAACATCCGTCGGACGATTGATCACCAGACCCATGGCGCCACTGGCAGTGTGGTCACAGAGGTACACCACTGTACCGGCAAAGTTATCATCAACCATGCCAGGCATGGCAATTAAGAATTGATTGCTGAGGTTGTTGAGGTGACTGACATCACCAGATTTTTGAGTCATAAGTGGATTTTATATGATTAAGCGCAGATCTCAAATGAACGAATACAGTAGATTAAGACCGCTAATACACATAACTCAATAAGCCTATAAAATGAATGCAAGTACTTAAAAATTACCTTAATAGACCTCCAAGGTCTATACAAACAAGGCAACGGTGACAAAATGACTGCTTCAAAAGGCTTGGTTTGGCTCCGACGTGATTTACGTGTTCACGACCATCACGCCCTGCGCATGGCAGTTCAGTCATGCCAACAAGTTTGGATAGCTTTTGTTTTTGACACAGACATCCTTTCTCACTTGCTAGAGCGTGGCCTTCAAAAAGATCGTCGTATTGATTTCATTTGGCAATCTCTTCAAGAAATTGACTCCGAACTGCGTACCAAAGGCGGCGGCCTGATTGTTCGTCATGGCAAAGCCACTGAAATTATTCCTGAGTTAGCTCTTCAATTAGGGGTTGGTGCCGTTTTTACCAACAAAGACTATGAACCAGCGGCCATTGAGCGCGACAGCATCGTCTCCCTTGCGCTTGAATCGAAAGACATTGCGTTTCATGGCTACAAAGATCAAGTGATCTTCGAGCATAAAGAAGTGCTGACTGGTCAGGGCGGAGTTTTTTCAGTATTCACCCCCTTTAAAAACGCATGGCTCAAGAAGTTACAAGCAACGGACCTAGATGCCCATGCAGTAGATTTAGATCGCGGGCGGTTTGCTGCCATTCCTAAATCACTAGATTTGGCATTTCCATCATTAAAGTCGATGGGTTTTGATTCAACCGCTATTGAATCTTATCTACCCACTGGTATGTCCGGCGCCTCACAGCTCTTCGAAGAATTTTTAGATCGCATGGATCACTATCACGCAACGCGTGATTTCCCAGCCGTCAAAGGTCCGAGCTACTTATCAGTGCACTCACGCTTTGGCACGATCTCTATCAGAGCGTTGGTGCGCGAAGCGCATCAACGCATGTTGGCTGGTAGCATGGGGGCCACGATTTGGTTATCAGAACTCATCTGGCGTGACTTTTACTTCATGATTTTGAGCAATCATTCCCGATTAGCTCCTTCATTGAAAAAACAAGTATTGACACATGGCACATCAGGTCATGAGTCATTCAAACCAGACTATGACAAGATTGTTTGGGAAAGTGGCGCCAAAGCACAAAAACTATTTAAGGCATGGTGTGAGGGTAAAACAGGCTACCCACTCGTTGATGCAGCCATGCATCAACTCAATCAAAGTGGTTACATGCACAATCGCTTGCGCATGGTTGTGGCTTGCTTTC
>JACCDL010864662.1_pt1 | contig 56465 bp, 88 predicted proteins | sample 7441931 | NCBI WGS metagenome assembly JACCDL01 (sample SAMN15323437, study PRJNA562643) | freshwater metagenome | isolation source: river surface water | place: USA:Blue River Watershed | collected 2017-08-16
ACACAAACCAAATATACGACAAATATTTGAAATTACCAAATTTTTATGGTTCTAAAAACCATTCTTCGGGTATTTCTTTATCTGCGTACTTATAACCATTCTTTTCACACCACATTCCGTAGGTGGTTTTTGAATTTTTACTGATTTTGTTCTTTGAGTTTGAGAAAACAAAACGAATATCCAATAATGGATGTTGTTGTTTTACTAATTGATGTTTTTTACGGTCTGCTGCAACAAATCTACCTTTTGTTTCTACAATAATACCATTAGGTAACCTAAAATCAGGATTGTAAGTATGTTCAGAAGCAGGTACAATATAAGGAATCTTTTCGGATTCATATTGTACAACAATTCCTTTAGCTTCAATTTGATTGGAAATATTTTCTTCAAGGCCTGATTTAAAACCATATTTTCTCGCAACCCATTTAGAGTTGGATTTTTTTGTAACTTTTTTCTTAGCCATTAAATTATTTTTTTACTGAATCCGAGTATTTTTTCTCGTTTACTTCACCACCTCTACCTGTTTTGAATTTGGCAGCTGTTAATACTTGGTCATCTACTTTTTTCAAATCATTTGTAGTATATGGAGTTTTTGCATTTGCACCAGCTTCAAATGAAATTTTATCAACACCCAATGATGATTGTTGTGCTTTGTATAATTCTAAAATCTTTGACATAATTTGTGTTTTTCTTTAGTATAAATATAAATTAAGTATCAAAACGAACAATAAAGTTTACAGGCAATTCTGGGTCTGATTTAATTGGTTGTGGTAATTTTGCTACTGCTACTAAATCCATATCATCATCGTATAATCCAATTGTTGTAATAAATGGTGCTAAATAAGAACCAGTTGAATCTATTGAAGATTTTTCATCCCAATCATTAAATCCTCCCGAAATAGAAGAGTTTACAGAAGATGTGTAAGTATAATCTAATACGTTACCATTTTCTAATATAGATTTTTTACGAATATATTTAACTCCAGGATTTGTTAATACCTTTCTCAAAATACCAGCACTATCTGTTATTGTTTCAGTTGTTTTTCCAACTTCAACAACTGCTGATGGGTTTTGTGATACATTAAATTCATCTGGCTCAACTATTATTAAGAATTCATTTTCGTATATAGTTTGAGTTGATTTATATGTAACATCCCAATTTGTAAGTAATTTATTTCCCGATTGTTTTGTTATAACAATTATACCTTGAGAATAAAATACATTACCAATTCTATCTGTACCATCTTCTTCACTCAAAAATGGTATATTATCTACTATTAATACTCCACTATTTGAATCAAATGAAACTATTGTCATATCATAGTTTACACCATCATATGTTAAGTTTAAAGTTTCTCCTTCTATATCAAAATCTCCAATTGCGGTTTGTATAGATGCACTATACGATGTTCCGGATGCTCCTTCTAAATTAAAAATTAAATTTTCAATATCAATTCTAGTTACTAATACATTATCCCCAGCTGAACCTATTAAATTTCCAAATGAATCATCTACATAAGTTGAACCATTATCATTTAAAGTAAATGTTCCTTTTTTTATTCCCTCACCAATATATGTTTGTGGAATTGATATTACTTTAGCAGAACCACTTAAAAATCTTTCACCATATCGGCCAGTTAAATATACATTTGATTTGCTTCCAAATCTTAAAAATGGATTATTTTCTTCTCCATTGTAAAATTGGGCTCTTAATTGGCCAAATAAAGAGTGTTTTTTAAATTCTAAATTATTTGATACGGATTCATCTGATAAATCGAAAGATGAATAATCTTCAGCTTCTAATAAATCAATTTTCGTTGAACTTTCATCAAATGTCCAATTTTTATAAGCCTTAAATGGCCTTATACTAATATCTGATTTTGGTATCCTTTTTAACATATCATATATAAATATCTTTTTAATAAAAAACCCAATCCACATGAGATTGGGTTAATTTATATATTTAGTTATTCTCTGCTTTTTAGAAATCTAACTTAACCTTAATAGCTACTTCTTTATCAAAAGATTTTTCTATTGGTTTAGATACTTTTGCAACTGCTAACAATTCATTTGCATCATCGTAAAGACCTACAGTAGTAATATAAACTTTAGGGTCTCTTTCAAAAGTTGCTTGTTTGAATTGTCCAACCGAACCTGTTACAAATGTTGGGTTGTTTGAGAAGTTAAACTCTCTATTGTTTGCTCTTACAAAGTAGTGAGATGTAGAAACATTTTCAGTTCTTCTCATTTGGAAATCTTCACCACCTTTAATTGATTCATATAATGCAACCGAACCTGATGTATTGCTGTAAGTAGAACCACTTACAGAATTATTATGCCATTGGTTTATCAATGATGAGTTAGCTGCTCCTAATTTAGTATCAACTGCATCATATAATGCGTTTGGATTTAATAAGATAACTCCCATATCTGGATAGAATAAACCATATCCTTGTCCGTTAGATGCGGTTGCTGCATGTATTTCTCCTTCATTTGCACTTCCAATGTTTAATGCTCCACTTACAACATTAAATACTCTACCACTTGCACCAACTGCTTCAGTTTGACCTGAATCATCTATTAATGAAATAGTTCCTACTGAACCTGATAATATAATTTGGAAGTTTCCTGGGTCTAATTGTTCTTTGTATCTAGCTCTATTTACATTGATTGCGTAAAAAGATGTTAAATTATGTCCAGCCGCAGTTGAACCACTATATACACTAAAATAAGAATCACCAGCATCTAACAACATATTTCTAAATTGTGAATATACTGCTTTTGATTCTACTTTTGAATTATCAGTTTGTGTAAAGGTAGGAGAACCATATCCGTTAATATCGCCATATGCAATTGAGAATTGTACTTCTGCTGAATCAGCCGATGGTGTTTGGTTATAAACATCTATGTAATACTTTCCACTAACATCAGCTATTTGAGTAGAAGATGTGAAAAAAGTAGATAAACTTCCCGTATCACCACTCCAAATACCTGAAGTTACAACTTCGGTTCTATTTGTTACTTTATCAATAGAGCCAAATTTTTTGTAAATACCATTTGTTACAGTTGTTAAATCTGCAGAAATTTGCTCACCTTCTCCTAAAAATTGGTTTACAATATTTACTAATTCGTTTGTATCGATAGGAGTACCTGCGGTGTTTGCTGCACCTGCCAAGTATTGTGATAAATTACTTGCTAAAAGGGCTCCTCTATTATCTCTTATTAATGCCATAGTTTATATTATTGAACGTATGTTACGGTTACTGGAATTGTTTGTGAACCACCCGTTTCGTTACCATAAACAGTTATAGTTGTTCTGATTGACGAAGTTAATGATGGGTTTGGAATAAATTTGAAAGTTAATCCTTTTGCTACTGCAGCAGTTGCTGAAACATCATCTCCAATAAAAATTGGAACAGTTCCTACATCTGCGGTTACACCCTCACCTACGATATCACCTGCGTTTTTGTTAGATAACACTATTGTGTATCCTAATCTTCTATTTCCTGCTGGCGATGTAGTTGGAGAAAGTGATACTTCACCACTTCTTTGATTAACTGCAATATTTGGAATACCAAATTCTACAACTGGGATTCTTGTAGTATTCTTTGGTAAAGTTACTAATTTATATTTCATCACTTGAGTTTCATCAGGTGATGCTTCTAATACAGGCATATTTTTAATTGCTGCATCATAGTAAGCACTTCCAAGTGGATGAGCGGGCTCATATAAAGAATAATCAATCTCATCATCTGCTAATGCAAATTGAGTAATGTTTAATCCCATTCCAGCTGCTAATTTTTCTCTACCTTTTTTAGTAAGAATCGCATCAACTGTCAATTCTGTATTACTTAAATATCCCATAGTTTATTTTATTATATTCTTATTGTATTCTTTGATTATAAATATATTATTTTTAAAATTCCGTTATTCTACTTCCAAAATTGGTTCACTTGCATCTCTACCTGCTTTATTTACTCTTAATGTATTAGGATTAGTTGTAAATATTTCAACAGGAGGAGTTCCATCCAATGTTGTTGCTGCTGTATTCTTTGAACCCTTATAATAAGAATTCTGCAATCCTCTTGTCAAATCGGATGTATTTTTATAATGTACAGATAAATATCCATTTAATGGTTTAATCTCTACAATATCGCCAGAAATATTTAAATTATCAGTAGTAAATGGTCTTATATTTAATTTTGTTTCATAGTAAACAGAAGATGTTAATTCATACGAACCTCTTTTATCTTCATATCCATTTACTAAAGATAATGGTTTAGTAAAGAATTTTGTTTTTTCTTCTTTAACTAAATCTACACGTATTCTTTCTTTTATTTTTTTACCATCTTTATTATAATATGTTCTAATTGCCGAACCACTTTGTGCATAAATACCAAATCCTATTTTCTCTAAATCACTTTGACCTACAACTATATTTGAATTAACTAAATCAATTTCAGTTAAAATAGTAGGTTCTCCCAATCCAGCATCAATATTAGTTGAATAATAATTATATTCACCCACAATACCACTATTATCCATATAATCTATTACTGAATTATATTGGAAGTTATCGCCGGTTAATGTATTTGCCGATGCGGTTGCAATTAAAGCGTCATATTGATTATTTAATCCATTTAATGTATATTCATTTTCAGTATGAATTGTTACTTCATTTTGTTGATTTTCAGCAGATAATATATTACTACCATATGAAATGGATGATGTATAATTATTGTGTTCTCCCGTTGGTTTTTTATGTTGAACTTTACTTCTTTCTAAAAAGTGTGGTTCAATTAATAAACCAGTAGTTGCTTTAACTCTTGCCGGCAACATCTTCTTAATATCTTCAAACATTGATTTCTCATATAGTTTGATTAAGTTGATGTATGCGTAAATATCTCTACCATCAAATCTTTGGAAATAATAATTTCTTAATTTATCCAAACTCTTATAACTAGCATTATATCTATCAGCAGGTGCTCCAATGTAATTATCTAAATTAATTCCACCAAATGATTTTGCTATATCCAAATTCAATTCTTTTGTAGGAGAAAAGAATAATCCAACTCTATTGGAATCGGTTGGAGATTGGTCAAATGCTTTTTTAGTTGCTCTACCTTTTGATGATAAATCTGAAATTAATTCTTGTGATTCAAATCTAACTTTATTCGTAGAATAACGAGATGAACCAACATTTGGTATTTCTAAAACAACACTTCTATCAATAGCTTCAAATTGATATGGGTAATCTGATATCGATGTAAATCCAAAAGCAGATGCTGAATAAGATGCAGATGGATTTTCTGAAAATATCAAAGTTCCAACAGATAATGAACCGCTTTCTAAATCATTTCTATACAATGATGAAGAGAAATAGATGTTTGTATCTACATTTAATAATGAAGAAGATTCTGCTAAATTTTTTGGATATTCAAAATCTAAACGGAAATATAAATCATCGGTTGAAGATGATGTATGATTACCATTAATCATTTCTGGGAATGAAACGTGTTCGTAGAATCTTTCAGTATCTAACACTTCAGACCACAATCTAAACTCATCTACACTACCTGTAAAATATGTTCCAATTCTTATAGTAGAACCACTATTCCAATTTGTAGAATATGAACCACTTAAAGATTGTTGGAATATCGTTCTTTCTTTATCAGCTTGTCTAATATCTAATTTCAATCCATTAGAACCACTACTTAAAGATATACCAAAAAACTTACCATTAAATATTGGTAATAAAGATGAAGATATAGCAGTTGAACCACTATAATTAAAAGCGGCTATACCATAATTTGAATCAGCCGAACCACTTAATTGTAAACTCCATCCGCTACCAGATATTAAAGTTTGTCTTTCATTAAATTTATTTGGTTTTACAAATAATTCAATAGTATTTGGTTTTATATTTTTATCGGTATTTCTCCAATCAACTTCTATTGAAGATGTCAATTCCATTTTCAATGCCGTTGTTATATTATCAAATACAAATTTACTTTTATTTGATGTTTCGTTTGTTACTTCTGGTCCGCCAAATTCTAAAATTGAAAGATTTGATGATGGAATACCATAACAACTTAATAAAGCGTAAATACCCCTTCTTGTACCTTTATGTTTTAATAAATAAGGCAAGTTATTTATAATTCTTCTCCAAACTTCATATGTTCTATCTTTTGGAGATTTTTCGTTTACTACATTTCCATCTATATCTTGTCCAAATACATACTTCCATAATTGTTCATTTGATGCAAGATTTTTAGCATCCCAACCAAAAGAACTTAATGTATCATATAATAATTTATTAGAAATACCACCAGTAGCTTTATATCCTAATCCTCTACTTTTTTCAATAGATTTTGTATAAAAATAGATAGTATCAAAATGCTGCCCCACCATTGTGTAGAACAATAATAAACTATCATTATTTTCGTTATTTAAAATATATTGTGGTATATTATTTAAAATATAGTTTTGATTATTATTATCATAATCATTTGCTAATTCTATAATATCATTGTACCAACTTTCAACTTCATTAGAATCACTTGAATTAATGGTATTACCAGTATAAGGCCAACTTAATGAAGATGATGTATATAAGAATTTTTCAAATCCATCAAACCCATTTACTAATTGATTCTTTTTTGTAGTTTGTCTTTCTACTTCTTGTTGAGATGCAATTGAAGCTGTGAAATCTGAAGCGAAACTTTGGTATCCCGTATCTATCGATGCTGATTGTATTAATTTATCATAAGCTTCTATTAATTGAACCTTATATACAAAGTTATCTACCCTTTCTTTAGCAGAACTAAAGTGTACAAAATTGCCCCAAAGGTAATCAGAACCATCTGTGTATTCAATGTTTAAATCAACAGTATCTCCCAATGAACCACTTAAATACTTCGATACTAAATCGGATGATGAAGATGCTGATGCATTTAGAATTAAATTATCTAAAGATTCAAATGATGTAGATTTTCCTTTTACATAATCAACGTCAATATTAAAATTAGGCCCTTTTAATGGAGGACATTTTAAATCATCTTTCTCCGTTAATACCACTGTTTCTACTAATGGGTTCGCCATTAGTTTTGTAATCCAAAATGTAGAATTATTACCTATGTTACTTGGTAGTGGAGAGTATAATTTTAAAATTGTAGATTCTACAACTTCTCCTAATACAATGTTTCCTAAATTATCTTCTAATTTTTCAGATAAAGTCCAATTATCTTCTTCCCAAGTAGATATTAATATTTGCTCATCATTACCAAAGTTGGCAATATGTGTTAAATATTTACTATCAGGTTCCGGTTCTACTATATTTAATTTTTCATTGAATGCACCAAACAAAGCCGAAGTAAATATATCTTCATCAATTATTATAGATGGATATAATAAAGTTGTGTTTACTTCATAGGTGTTACCTACCAATTCTTCTGCTCCACCTCTATTAAATGGTTTGAATATCAATGAAAGCGTTTCGCTTCCATTCCAATTTGGATATCTTTCTCTTAAATTTTTTAAGTTTATTTTAATATCACCATTAGGAGATAAATTTTTAAATAAACTTATTATTTCACCATTTTTTTGTCTTAAATCAACATCAACAGTGGATGTTGCAAATGAATTATAAACGTAAGTTAAATCAATATTTAAGTCAGAAAACGATGGTATTTCTATCGATTCCACATATTCAATAGATGTTATTGATGGGAAATCATTAATTGCAGTATATGTTATTAATATAGTCTGTCTTTCACCAGTTCCATATTTTGAACTTGCTGCTACTAAAACAACTTTTTTAGTACCATATACTCCATCAAAATCCGTATTGAATGATAAATCTATGTAACCATTAGAAGCAGGTGTACTGAATGGATTTTCTTTTCCATCCATATATACAAATACAGTTTCTGCATTTTCCGTTCTAAATGGTATTCTCGATATTTTATCTAAATCAGAATCTTTTATCGATACATTATATTGAGTTTCAGATAATGTTATTTTTGGTAATGGAGCATCAACTTCTTTTTCAAAAAGAACAACAACAGATAATCCACCAACTATATCTTTTGATGATACTGAAAATGAAGAATTTTGTACATTCCATTTACTAAAATCAAATTCACTTTGTCCAACTAAATTTAAAGCATTTGATGTTTGGTATATGTTTGTTAATGTATAGTTAGCTGGTTTATTGATGTATTCTATTTTAAAATCAATTCTACCATTAAGTTTTGATTGTAAAATTTCACCAATACTATTTGCATCTGCTAAAGTTATACTATTACTTAACGCTATTTCCCCATCATTTGTAAATAATGTATATGATAATTTAACATTATTTGCCAACTCTTCTTTGAAGTTCGAAGAAAATAATATATCATATTCAACGGGTGTATCATTTGGTGGGTCTATAACATCTATTGGAGTTTCTATATCAGTTGCATTGTATTTCAATGTGAAGTTAAGTGAAATACTTCCAAAATTAAATGTTCTAGTATCCGAAAGAGAATATGTACCATCCGTTTGTAATGCGTATTCTCTTAATGTTAATATTTCTGAATAGTTGTAATCTATTGCAGTTATGTTTGGATTTAAATTATAAGTGTAATTATATCCATATCCATTTCCATAACTATTGTAGTTATACCCATACATATCACGATTATACCCATAATTATTGCCATATATTGGAGATGTGTATGTATAGTAATCATAGATTTGTGGCTGATATGTTTTTGTAACCTCTACTTCATAGTATTGGTTAGCAATAGCTGCATTTTTAACAACTTGATATCTTTTAACCCCATTAAATGTAGAGCTTGGCGAATATCTTATTGTTGTATTTAATCCATATCCTTTATTTATTCCATTTTCCAAAAACTCAACTTCACCACTATCTGATGATAAGTTTATTGTAATCGAATTTTGAAATATATCATTACTATATTGAGTTGGAACATATGTAGGGTTTGGTGTTACCGGTGGTGTATATCCACCTCCGCCTCCGCCGCCTCCGCTAAATGCGATGTAATCTCCATTACCATCGTATGAATTCAATGTGGGGCTTCCACCAAAAATATTTTCTATTGCTGCTATCACTCTATATTATTTATAATAAATATTTTATTTGATATTTTGTTTCTTTGATAAATCTCTTTCAACAACATTTAAGTTGTAATTATCAAGTAATTCATCTTTTGTGTAATAATTTACACTTCCACCACCACCTCCACCACTATTATAAATAGGAGTTGGAATTACCTCTTCAATTGGTTGGTCATATTGTATTGGTTTTGGAGCTGGTTCAATAGGAACTGGTTTTGGTTCAATAGGAACTGGCTTCGGTTCAACAGGCAATGGTTTTGGTATTATTTCAACGAAATCAATAGGTATAACAACATCTTCCACTAAAACCGGCTTTGGTTTTGGTTCTGGAGTTATTACTATTGGTTCTTCTTTTATTAAAATTTGTTTTGGTTCAATTGGAACATTTGATGGGTTATAAACATTTCTAACCTTTTCTTCTTTTATAGAAACATTTCCAATTAAATCTTGTAATGGTTTTTTAATTGTTACTATTTCAAACTCTTTAGGAGTTGTATTTATAGCTATATTTCTTCTTTTTAATGTTTTTGTATTAAAAGAAATACAATTAATTAAAATTGATTCTATATCATTCTTTATTTTATTAATATCGTATTGTTCGCAATTTTCAAATCTAATTTCTGATTTTTTACCAAAATTTTGTTGGTTTATATCATAATATCTATTATTTAAATAGTTTGTTACACTATCTTTAAAATTTATATAGATTCTTTTTTTAAACCCCTCAAAATCGGATAATCCAAAATCTTTTTTAAGTACGGATATAAAATCATTTCCAAATCTGTTCACCAAAGAGTTTGTTACCGATTCTATGTATTGAACTTCAAATGAATCTAATGAATCTAATATATTTTTTTTATAATATTTAAAATCTTTACTTAAATTATTAATATTTAAAAATTGTTTTTTATTTGTTTCACTTATAGTAGAATCTACAACTTTTAAAGGTAAAATACGAATCTCACTACGAGATGGTGATATTTCGTGTATCCAAACTTTTGTAAGCTCATTATCAGAACCAACTCTATTTCTTACAAAATTAATATTAACTTTTAAAATACCATTTGAAAAACCTAAAGTATTTAATAATTTTTCAATATCAATTGCTAATTCTTTTTGTCCACCTTTGTTTGTAATATTGTATAAATAATTTTTAATATCACCTGTTTTTATATAAGCAACATTATTACCAGATTTTTGCGGTAATAAATTATTATTTACATCATAAACCGCAACTTCCATTACATCGTATTTACAATCTCCAAAATCAGTATCTTCTATTTGATTCTGATTTACAATAAATAAATCTTCAGATTGAAGAAATTGTCCTTCATTCTGTTTATTATTGTTTATTGAATCGATATTTGTATATTTCTTAATACTCATTATATTATATATTAATATGATTTTGGATGATATTTACCAAATCCTACATCATAAGTTTTATTTTTAGAAGTACCATCGGAACGTGTTACAGTAACTTTTAATGAACCACCTTTATACGTTTGTGAACTACCATGTCCTCCAAATAGTCCACCTTTTGGTTTGGATGCAAATGAACGAACATTTCCTTCATTCAATTTAAGTTCTATATCTTTATTTTCACCGGCGGCCATTGTAAACGATGAAGGCGGTGCATCAAAGAATTTACCATTTTCAGGGTATGTAACAGACAATGCTATTGTTACTGGTTGTTTATCGTTATTTGTTATTTGTATTGTTTTACCATTTTTCCATTGAGAACCACCACCCGATTTAAATCTAGCCCAAATATCAGGTGCGTTGGCATCTTCTTTTGGGTCTACTTTTACAATAACAACCTCATTAACCACATCTGCTCCGGCAGCTAATGCTTGGGCTTGTGTTCCTTGTGTTAATGCTTGTTGATTTTGTACTGCTCCCAATTGAGATTGTAAACCTTCAATGATTGAATTCAATGAATCAATTTGTTTAATTAGCGCTTGAATTTGAGCTTTGAATCCCGTATTTTGAGATTGTAAAGATGCTCTTAAAATTCCCTCATCAACCGACTTTTGTAATGATGTTTGTATTTGTAATGCAAAATCATCAACAGTTTGTGTTAATGTATTTAACTGATTAACGAGCGCATCATTTGATTGCTCAATTGCCAATCTACTATTTATCTCACTTTGTACTTGTGATTCTAAATCACTTACAGTATTATTTAAGGTAGCAACTTCTGATGTTAAATCGGCTACTTGCTTTCTTAAATCTTCATTTATATTTACTTGCTCATCATATAATGGTTTAGGAACTAAATCCAAATTTGGTTTTGGAATATCTGGTTTTAATTCCTTTATGTTTATATCAATTGCCTTAATTAATTCGGATTCGTTATATTTTGGTTTATGCAATTCTTTAAAAATCAAAGATGATGCTACATTTGAATCTTCCACAATCGTAACGCCATATTGATTTTTAGCAATAGATTGAGAGCCCGATATACTTAATATCGATTCTAATTTAGATTGTCTTTCTTCTTCTAATTTTTGTGCTATTGCTTCTAAATTTGTCATTATACAACATCAAATATTAATCTTTCATCAATTATTTTTGTAACACCCAATTCATCTACTACTTTTAATTTCAATACATAACTTCTATTTGTTGGATATGCTGATGTATCTAAATAAAAATAATTTGATTTTGAATCGCAGCTTATTTTAGAATATTCTCCAAATGGAACTACTACTTCATTTGTTTTATAATCTTCTATCTGATAATATGATGTATTTGGAATATATTTTGTTTGGTCATATTCAAATGTAGATGTAAATGATTTTTGTGGGTATAAATCTCTACCTTTTACTCTTATCTTACTTTTTGTATTTTGAAAATATTCTTTTTGTAAATTTGATACAACTATTTTTGAATTTTCAAATACATCCGCAGATGATGAGCCTGTAATTGGTGATAAACTACCCGTTGAAAATATTTGGTCATTCCAAACTAATTCTAATTTAGGTTCATAGATTGTATTTGTTTCTTTTGAAAAGAATTTAAGAACACCATAATCTAATGTATTTTCTTCATTTTCTAAACTATGATGAACAATGAATCCATTATTTGGTAAAGAACCACTTATCCACAAATCAACGATGTTTGTAACATCCATTCTTATATCATCAAGCTCATTATTAAATGATTGTGATGTAGAGCCACTTAAATACCAAGTACCACCTTCCGCATTTGCAGAGCCTGTTGTACCATTTGTAAATACAGCAGTACCACCTATCACATTATCTTGCCAAGTATCAACTCCATTTCTATATTTCCAACTAACTCCATCAGATGATATATTATCAAATTTAGTACCAGTTCCCATTGTCCAACTTTGAGATACTGCATTTGCATAAATTGTATATTCTAAAGGAATTTCTTCAGAATTTGCTGATTTTAAATTTAAGAATACGGAATAGCTTCCTGTTCCTATATTTTCTGAAATTGATGATGATATTTGATTGGCATCAAATTTAATTAAAGTTCTAGCAATATCTTTTGTAGAACCATAATAAAGTTTACCAACCTCTAATATCTCATCTCTACCTACGTTTTGGTCAGGTTGTTGTAGGTAGATACTGGCATCGTATGATGATGTGAAAAATTTGTGCATATTATAAAGCTCTTCCTTTTATATCTTTGTTAGGGTATTTTACTTCAAATATAGATGGGTCTAATGATGGATATACTATTTTTCCAATAGTAGCCGAATCTATATTATATTTGTTAGGAGAATAATTTCCATCGCCAGCACATAGGTTGTGTATCTTAACAGATGGTACACTCATTACTCCTTCAACATTTGCTAAAATCAATTCTATTTCAGAAATATTAATTGGTTTGTTAAATGTCCAATTATCTATATTAAAATAATTTTGCATCTCTGTTAAACAACTGGTAAGAACTTCTCTTTTGTTGTAATTTGAATAACATATCACTTCAAAATCTAAACCAATGTTAATTATAAATCCATCTATAATATTAACACCATCAGTAAGCATTCTATACTCACCTAAATATGTTTTTAAGTTTTCTTTAACTGCTCTGTTTATTTGTGTTAGTTTCTTATTACCATCATATCCCAATACATACATATTGATTGCAAATGGATTATTTACTTCAGAAATAGATGTTTTCTTTTGTTTTAAATATTTTACTAATTCTTTTTGTATTTCTGATTTTGGTTTATCCTTTAATTCACTTACAATATTTACAAATTCACTTATATTTTGTGGGGATGCCAATATTGATGATGGAGAATTATTATCTATCTCACCATCGGGACTAACATGAACTTTTGCAACACTACCATATCTTTCTGGCATAGATAATGCTCTTACAACATAATCTTCTTTAGTTACTGCTCTATTTTGAGAACCAAACATTGCTAAAGCATTTTGTCTAATTTCTTCAATAGATTCCGCACCTCTACCACCAACAGCTGCTTCTAAATTTTCAACAGCAATTGAATCTTTTATAGAATTATAAACACCGGTATCTATTTGTGATAGTAAATCTTCTTCAAACTCAATTCTATTTAGTATTGTTAAATCACCTTGATTAACATTTGATTCCACACCACCACCTACTAAATATTTTACAACAAGTGTTTTTCCAGATGGAGCTATTCCAAATGTATTTGTTTTTAGAAAGTTTGATGGGTCAATAGAACCATCATTTAATCTTTTTATAGAATTTGCTAATCCTAATCCAATATTTTTTGTATTTGGTAATAGTTTTTCATCTGGTTGTGAATTATTACCACTACCAAATTGTATATCAATCGTATTATCTGAATTGATTTTTGTTGAAAATCTATTTGGTACTTTTTGTACCTCTAAAATATAAGGAACTACCGATGATGAATTACTTAATTCACCTGTGTTTGCTTCTGTATTTGCTTTTTCAACAAATATACTCTCTTGTGCTAAATAAGGAACTTCATACCATTTTGTACCATCATCTACCGATGTTACATTTGTAATTGATATGATATTTGTATCGTTTATGGTTGAATATGGGTAGTCCGTATCTTCGTTAAATGATATTGTAGTTTCTTTTTCTTTTGCAGATATTGCTTTTACTTTTTTTGTTATTAAGTAAAATAAAGGTTCTCCTGTATTGGAATCTCTTTCGTAAATATCAATCTCTCTATCAGTTTCATTTGCAAAATCAACAGAATCAGTTGTTATAAATGTTATGCTTGAATTTACATTAGATGCAACCTCCATTCCATCCTTTATTTTCAAATAGTAATCTGGATTTGGTTTGTTTGTAACTCCAGCACCTGATGCGGGAACTAATTGGTAAACAGTCAATGTTGTTACTGCTGGGGATGTTACTTTTGGTTTATATCCCATAGATTGTGCTAATGCTAAAACGTTTTTACGTTCTGTAGCATGTGCTAGCATTGATTCTTTTAATTGTGCATCTTGGTAGAACGATAAAACATCACCCACAGCCGCAGCCATATCAACAAAAACCATACCTGGAGATGCATCATTAAAATCCGAATATGTGTTCGGAAAATAAGTTTTAGTGAAATCAATTAAGTTTTGCTTAAAAGATGAAAAATCTTTACCAACATAGTTTAATTGTTTATTAGACCCCCAAGTTTTATTTAAAGCTTTTATAGCCATTTTAATTCTCTATTTATATTTTAATTTCTAATGTTTCTGTTATAAGTGGATTTGCGTTTAGTGAAAATTTTATAGATACATTTATATTGTTATTATCTATATCCGTTTCATCGTATGGAAATTCTATATTTTGTATTAAAATATTTGGTAGCCATCTATTAACCGCCTCTTCTATATAATCTTCAATTCTATTTTCTAATCTACCACCATCAATTGGTTCAAATAAAACTCTCCAAATATCACATCCAAAATCAGGCTGCATTACTCTTTCACCCTTTCTAGTCATTATAAGATTTATAAGATTATCTTTGGCTTGTTGTATGGTTGTATAGTTTACGGCAAAAACACCATTACTATCGGAACGCTTATTTATTCCAATACCTAAAACTTTATAAGAGTTTTCTGTTAAATCTGCCGTATTTACTTTACCAAGTTCTATTGCCATCTTATCTTAATCCTTTATCTTTTTCCTGTTTTGAAAATACTTTAGTTAATTCGGTATAATCTCTGTTTAATGCCTTTTGTATTGCATCTAAACCGGCGTTACCCGTTGAAGGTATTTGTTGTGGTGCCTGGTTCATTCTATAATCCATAGTATCCCAACCATCTTCTTCATATCTTTCAGGTTGTATCATATCTAATACAGAACTCTCATCCATCATACTACCACCTTCTGAATAATGTGTGGTATTGAATGGTTGTGTTTGATTTAATACTTCATTCAACAAAGGATTGTTTGTAAATTGCTTTACAGGTTGAGTTCTTTGTTGTGTGGTAACTACTGTTCTTCTATTAGGAGCAGTAGTGTTCACCTCACTAATTTGTTTTAATGAAGGTGTTGATGTTTTCTTTTGTGAGTTTAATGTAACTGCACCGGATTTAATTAATTTAGCTAATTCTTCTTTAACTTGTTGTTTAACTTCGCTTTTAACAACTTCCTTAATTAATCCGACTAATAATTTTGAATCCATAGTAATTTAATGTATGTTTAGTAATAAATATTGAAAGAATAAATTTAATACGATTGTATTATCCTATGATTTTATAACCATTCCAATTTAGTATAGCAGGTGCGGGTGGAGCCGGCGGTGGATACTGTCCCATAACGGACATCATACCATTAGTTCCCATTAAATGCGTTTTAGCTACATTAACGAATGGATTAATCATCACATTTGTTTGAAAACTGAACTTTATCGTTGGTGGTACAAAAAATATATTAGGAATTTGTGGTATTTTATCTTTAATCATATCATACGCCATTGCCAATAATTCCTCTTTTGTTGGTATTTTTTCTTCTACCATTTTTTCTAATTCCTCTTTCGTTGGTATTTTTGGAATACTAATGCCCGGTAATTGTATATCAGGAATTGCACCTTCTATCGTATCCTTTACAAATTTTTTAATTTGCGGTGGAGTTGGTTTTGGGTTTGGTATTGAATTTGATAATTCTACTGCTGTTTGTATGGTTGATATAATTGGTGTTAAAATAGCAACTTCTATTGGTATAATTAATTGATTTTTTAATTCTTCAACAGCCGCATCTAATAGTTTTTGTTTTGCTTTTTCAATTATTTCTTTTTTCTTTGGTAATTCTGGAAATGGAAATTTAATTGCTTTTTTTATTTGAGAACCTATTGATGGTTTTTTCTTTTTAGCTTGTTTCGCTTTTTCAATTATATTTTTACCAAGTTTAATAGCAGGATGATTTACAATTTTTGAATCTATTGGTTCTTTTTTTAATATTTTCTGAATTGTATCATATACATTTACACTACCAATATTTGGTATATCTATTGTTTGTTCTTTCAATTTATCTTCTAATGCCTTTGTTGCTTCCACTTCAGCTTTATGTAATGCGGCTGATGCTGCAAGCATTATTGGGTTTGGTCCAATGTTCATAATTGTACCGGGCGCAGGTGGTGTCGTTTGCCATCCTCCGGGTTTTAATAATGGATTTGGTATTGGTGCCATTTCAGCTCCCATCCAATATGCATCAAATGCTGCAGGGTATATTTCTTGTAGTATATTAAAATTTTCATCACCATTTTCCTGTCCCTTCTTAAATGCTCTTTTAATAACATCAGCCATACCCTTTACATTACCATTCATAACAGGTACACCATAAAGCATATCACCGCCTCTCTTTATACAAGCATCGTATTCTTTTGCGTAGAAATCAGCAAATCCATCCGGGTCTTTTGCAAATTGAAAAGACACCATTGATTTTAAAACATTTACTTTGAATAGTGTCCAAGACATTATGATTTACTTAAAAAGTTTTTAGCAGATAGTAAAGTGTTTAACTTTCCTTTTATAGCTTTAAATGCCGCTGCGTTAGTAGGACCAGGCGCAGTAGGTCCAACGGGAGTAGCATATATTTGTTTAGTTATTTCATCTATCAACTCACCCATTATTTTAACCAATTCGCCACCCAATACCATTTTTTGCACAGCTGCACCGGCCGCACCTTCCCCTTTATTTTTTCCCAAATATATTTTACCATTATCGGAATTTAAGAATATTTGGTTAGAACCTTCCGAATGGATGGTTATATTTTTCTTATTATGAAAATATATTTCCTTTTCAGCATCAATAGAATAATTACCATCGGTGATAACACCTGTATTACCTTTGCCAAAAATAATAAATTCAGAAGCCTTTGCTGATAGAATAATTCTATCCGAATTTACAAATAATTGGTCGCCACTTAAATCTTTTGAATTAGGGAAATCTTTAAATGCTTTCTTTTCTTTTTTTACTTCCTCTTTGAAAGGAACTTTTACTTTATTTGATGTTATGTAAATAGAAGTACCATCTTTATTAATATCCTCTTCAACTAATTCACCAATTTTTTTATCATCTAATTCGGGATTTTGCTTATTACGAATGAATATAGATGGAGATGGGGTTTTACCATCTTCAGTTAAATGAAATTCACTAAAACGAATTGTGTTACCAACTCTACCACTTATAATAGTATCACCCTCTTTTGGAAGTAAAAATTTAATCTTCTCATTTACTTTGTATTCAGGTGATTTATTCTTTTTTGTTCCAGATTGAGTTGTTGATATTCCCGTTTGAGATTGTTTTTTATAATCACTTGATTTAGAAGATTTATTAGTTTCCGTTAATTCGGATGGTCCTAATAATTCGGATGTTTTATAATCTTCTCTAAAATTTGGATAATGTGTTAAACTATATGGTAACCAAAAATATTGCCCATCTACATTTAATATTAAAACAGTTTCTCCAACTATTGGAAATGTAAAATTATTTTTATCAAATGGAAATGCGTGATATAGCTTATCTACTGAAAATGTATCATCTGTTTTAAAATCTATCGCACCATAAAATTTTACATCGGATTCCGATATATCTTCGTTATCGTTATATACACTTACATAATCGTTATCTTTATCTAAAGGTAAAAAATCTTCAGATGTTTTAAATACTTTAATTACTTTAGACAAAAAGATATCTAAACTTTTAGATTTTTTATTTAAAGATTGATTATTATTAGTAATATCGTACATTACATTTTTGTTTTTATTTCTTCAATTTCTATTTGAATATCTGTTAATTTTTCTTCAGCTTTTTTCTCTATTTGATTAACAGTATCTTCTAAATCTGTAAGTAATTGTGCTTTTTCAGATTCACTTAACCAACCATCTTCACCAATACCTTTAGCTTCAGCTGCTGCTAACCTTTGTGCAATTGTTGCAAGTTTAATTAAATGGTCATCGTTTTTAACCGATACATCTATTAAATCTTTTATGATTGGTGCAATAACAGTTGCTTCACCAACATTTTTAATTAATTTACGAAGTGATTCAATCAAATCGGAAATGTTTTTCTTTTTGTTTTGTTGGTTCTCGTATATATCTTTAAACAATGATGATAGATTTTTTCCATCAAATAATTGAAATTCTGCTCCCATATTAAATTATATTATTCTTTACTATATAATTATAAATTTCTTCACTTATTAGATTATATCCTTTTTCATTTGGGTGTTTTGATGGGATTTCATCAAAAGGTTGTGGATATTCCCAAGCGGTTTCATCTGAAACTTTTGTTATATAATCTCTAATTGTTTGTTTAGAAAAACCCCAATAATTTTTCTTATTTATTAAATGAGTGATATCATCGTATTTATTTAGATTCTGCACCATCATATCAAACGCATCTAACATAAGATACTTTACTTCATATTCTTCTAACATTTTTTGTAAAAAAACAATATAATTTTGATTTATAATATTATAGTAATTTTGATTAAACATATTTTCTAAAAAGAATTTCTTATATTCCTCTAAAAAATTATTATACTTATCATCTCCAAATTTATATGATTCAAAAAATTTATGTGGTAACAATGTAAGTTCTTTTATAGACCAACTAATCCATTCTCCTTTTGGTAAAAAATGAACGTGGTCTCTCAATGAAGAACTCCACATTATTACAACCAAATCACCTTTATGGATTTTTCCATTTCTTAAATCGCCTATAACATCGTTAAAAATAAGATTGTTAGCTCTACCACTCCATCCATTATTTTCGTGGTCGCATTTTAATTTATCAGCTAATTTAATTGGCCAACTATGCTCGTTTCTAAATTCTTTAAGAATCATCCTATCTTTAATAGTTTCTTCTTTATCTAAAACGGCTCCCTGTCCTTCTGTCCAACTATCTCCGTATGCGTATAATTTCATATTTTTTTAATTAAATAATTACCCAAAACTAAATAATCCATATCTGAATTTTTAAAAGTCCAAATAGCTTTTTGTGGGTCATTAGTCATTGTATGTCCTCTTAAATTAAATGATGTATTTAATAAAATTGGAGTTCCACTTACTTTTTCAAATGATTTTAATAATTTATAGTATAATGGATTTTGTTCTTCTCTAACAGTTTGAATTCTTGCCGAATTATCAACGTGAGTTACAGATGGTATTGATTTATATTTAGTAACCTTTACCACTTGATTCATATATGGAACTTCTCCTTCTGAATCAAAATATAATTGATAATCTTCAAATGTTACCGATGGAGCAAATGGTCTAAACATCTCTCTCTTTTTGACAACCTTATTAATTCTATCTCTAACATCTGATAAATGCGGATTAGCAAGTATTGAACGATTACCCAATGCTCTTGCACCAAATTCGGTTCTACCTTGAAACCATCCAATAACTGCTCCATCATTTATTAATTGTGCAGTTTGATTGCATAGTTTATCGGAATCTTTAATAAGTTCTACACTTAATCCTTTGTTATTTTTAGATATGATATCAAATAATTTATCATTATCCCATTCAGGTCCTAAATATGGAGATGTGTTTGTATTTTTGATTGGTTTAGGAAACCCAATAACATTATGATATTGATATAAACAAGCACCTATCGCAGAACCTGCATCGGATGGTGCGGGCGGAATCCATAAGTTTCCAGTTGATGTGTGCTTTTGTATTTTGCCATTTGCAGTTCCATTATATGCACACCCCCCACTTAATACTAAATTATAATTATCCGATTGATGGATACAATGGTTTACTATATAATAAAATTCACCTTCATACCACTTTTGTAAAGCGGCTGCTAAATCCATATGATGTTGTTCTATTTGTGATTCGGGTTCTCTTGGTTCAAATCCAATTAGAGTTGCTAATTTAAGATTGAACATAGTTGTATCCGATTTATCCCAAGTAAAATAATCCATATTTAGATTAAGTAATTCTGCAAATTGTAATTTAGATACTTTATCAAATACATGTCTATATTTACTATAATCGCCATATGGGGCTAATCCCATCACCTTATATTCTCCACCATTTGGTTTAAATCCTAAATATGCGGTAAATGCTGAATAAACTAATCCTAATGAATTGGGAAATTTTACAGAATCTATATATCTAAATTCATTATCTCTACAAGATACTGCATAAAGCGTATCCCATTCACCGACACCATCAATTGATATAACAACTGCTTCATCAAATGGAGATGTATAATATCCATATGCTATATGTGATAAATGGTGGTTTGTATAAGTTATAACACCATTATATCCAATTGATTTTAATTTGTTTTCTATATCACCCTCACCATCTGCCCATCTTTTATTAAATTCTTTCCATTGTTTTCTATATTTAAATCCAAACCATTTTCCAATAGTTTTTTTAACTCTATCGTATTTAAGTTTTGGATTTTCATACCAACATACCATATCAACTTCATCAATTGTGATATGTGCGTATTCTAATACCCACTCAATTGCCTTAAACGGAAAAGAACTATCGTGCTTAATGCCAGATAGTTTCTCCTCTTCAATTGCTGCTATAACTTTACCATCTATAACTAAAGCTGCTGCTGAATCGTGGTAAAATCCTGATAAACCTAATTGAATCATAAATTTATATTTTTATATCACCTTCCCTATCGAATTCATTATATAACTCCATTTGTTTTTCTTTCATTTTATTAACAACTTTTGTTATATAATGTGTAGGAAATCCTGTCATTTCTCTAATAAGTAGATAGAGTGATTTTTTATTAAAATTTTCTATGTAATTTGCTCTCCTAAATAATTCTAAAACAGCATCTGCTATTTGCATATCTCTTTTTTTAGGAAAATGATTTTCTAAATGTACATCCCAATAATCTAACATTCTTTCATTAAATGTTCTATGTTCATCATTACGAACTTCTTCTGCCCAATTATTTTCAGTATCCCAATTATCCGGCAAAGAGGACATTACATCGGTATCCTTATATCTTTTATAGTTTGCGTTATTATTTAGGATAAGATAGTTTCTTGCAACAATGGTAAAATAAGAAAATGCTTTTCCTTTACCTTCTTGGTACATATGAATTTTTTCAATCATAAATGCAACAACTTCAGCCATTACATCTCTTGGGTCATCATCAAAATATGAAAATTTCCATTTATTGTAAACAATCTCTGCTAATTTTTCAAAAGAATGTTGTATTCTATCTTTATAAATTTTATCACGAACTCTTTGTTCGGTTGATTTATTATATTCTATAATAGCATCTTCTGTATCTTTTGTAAAATATATTCTAGGTACTCTTTTTCTAGGCATTTTGTTCAAATTGTTTAAATTGGATGATTATATTCTTTAATTGGGTAAATAAAGAACCTACTTCATCATCCTTCTCAAACATTTGTTTAGAATCTATTTCTTTTAATGTCTCCAGTAATGTTTCGTTGTTTATATTTTGTTGGTCAATAAAATCTTCGTACTTTTCTAATTTTGAAAGTAAATTATACACTACATATGATAATGTAAGTATTAAAAAAACTAATATTAAAATTACATATTCCATATTATACTATTTCATATCCTTGTAAATAAAATTTGTTGGCATTTTTATATTTAACCTCAACCATCTCACCATCTGGCGATTTCATTATAATCTTATCATTTCTACCATACGATTGTTTTTTAACAATGGTTGTAGAATATACTCTTTCCTTAATGGTGATACCATCTAAATGGTCTATTTCATGTTGTACAACAACTGTTAATAATGTTTCATCGGAAACTTTCTCTCCGTCCTTATCTTTTTCAGGATTAATACTGAATGTTATTTCTCCTAAATTATCTGTTTGAACAATTACAGATGTAGAACGTATAGTTCTCAATGGTTTTTCTATTGTTTTTGGTATAGATAAACATCCTTCATAAAAAAGAAATCCTTCATTTGAACGGCTGATGATTTTAGGATTTAGTAAAAACAATTCAATATCATTAAATTTTATAACACAAGCTCTTTTATTTAATCCTAATTGATTTGCTGATAATCCTAATCCACCCATTCCTTCCAATGCGGCAAATAATGTTTTTTTAAGAACCTCTGATTCCAATTCATTTAATTCAGATGCTTCTACACGATTTTTTAAAAATTTGTTGAAATCTGGGTTTGGCATTCCTGATTTTAGTTTGTCTACAATTAATTTCATATTTTTATTTTATTAGTACTACAATTAATAACGTTATAAGTAATCCTAACGTTGCATAGAATGATACATCTTGTGAAAATTTAATTTGTTCTGGTCTTTTTCCTTGATTTTCCATTTTATTTATCTTTTTTTAATCCGAATTTACTCCAACTATACCACATTCTTTCGTGTAGAAAGTATATAAATGGCTTAAATAGTAATTCTCCTAATCCTACCATTCCTGCCCATTTTATTGGAAGACCAGCTGCCATTGTTAATCCAATGGTTGTCAATGTTCCAAATATTCTATAAGTTATAGCTTTAGCTATGTGTCTCTTTACCAGTGGCATCTATTTCTCCTTTTCTTATTTTAGTTCCGCTTATTTCAGCAATTTCAGTTGGTGGTTCGTGATAAATTACATCATATCCCACACCTCTACCATAATTTACACTCTCAATATCAGGAATAATTGATATAAATAATTTATCCCAATTTTGTTGAAAGAATGGTTCATTTTGTAACATTGTTAGAACTTCTTGTGCTGATTTAGGATTGTTTTCATCTATTTGAACATCCCTAATTGCAACCCAAACATTCTTTCCTTTATCCATTTGTTGGCGGATTAACCATTCATGCCCATTATGCCAATTCTGCCATCTCCCTATGAACAATGCGTACTTTTTCATTTAAATTTTTTTTTATATAAGGTAATATTGCCAATTCTTTTGCTTTAGCTTCTACCATAATATCAACATCCATTCCATATGTGTTCGGAAGTGCGTTGATATAATCGGAATGAGCTTGTGGTTTTTCTTTATTATTGTTTTCGTGCAGTGCTTTTGATTCTGAATAATGAACTACTGGCTTTACACCACTTTTTAACCAAGTTGATACAGCAAGTAGTAAAGCTTGTCTTTCTGATAAATCACCTGTACAAAATTGGTGATGATGATAATCAAACACAATTGGAATACCAATTTTATTATGAATATACATTAAATCTTTAACAGAATACATAGAACCTTTATCATCATTTTCAATTGTAAGCCTACTTTGAACCGATTTAGAGAGTCTTTTGAAGTTTTCACAAAATCTATCCATTGCTGCTATTTTATCTCCGTAAACACCATTACAATGGATATTAATCTTATTGTAAGGAGTTTTAGATAATCCCATCATATCAAACACCTTACCATGTAATTCTAAATCAGCAATAGTTTTTTCTACAACTGATTCAGATGGTGAAACTAATACGTTAAATGGGCCTGGATGTGAAGTAATCCGAATATTCCAAAATTTAGCGAAATCACCTGCTTTTTTGAGTTCAAATTTGATTTCTTTATAATCTTTAAGTTGGGTTAAATCAATACTATCACCCCAAGGGATAATGCCAGATGATAGTCGAAAGAAGTAGATACCATTTAATCTATTCCATTCTAATATCTTTATAATATCTTTTGCATTAGCTAATGCTAATTCCGATACATAATCTAAACCTTTAGATTGGAAGGTTTTTTTGACCATTGTACGATTAGTGGTAATTTTCTTACCCATAGTCATATTAATACATGCGTAACCTAAATTCATAATTATATTATTAGAGTTTATACTCAAATATAATAAAAAATTATTACAAAACCAAATATTTTAGTAGGTTTTTGTTAAATCTTTGGAATCTTCTTCCATTCTGATTCTATTAAACTCACGTATTGTACCATTTTTGGTATTTATCCAATATTGTACCGCTTTTGGATTATTTATCCATAATTTACGATTATTCCACGGAAATTCGGGATGCATATATTCTTCCCACTTCAAATCTGGAACTTCTTCTTCATTTTTTGGATTATTTTCCACTATAACGGAAGTTTCCTCTTCTTTTGTATAATTTTTTCCACTATCTTTAGTATTTTGTGGAATATTTTCTATTATATCTTCTTTTTTATCGCCATATACTTCATACAACCCTAATTTTTCATCATTTTCCATCATTTCAATCAACGCCTCTTTTTGTTTACGCTTTTTATCTGAAATTAATCCATTGAAAGCGATAATTAAAGCCACTGCTAACGGGTCAAACACAATTACAATCAAAAATATGAAGAATTTTACAACAGTATTCAATTCTAAACCAAATGCTTCAGCAACAAAACGGAATCCTCCAACTTCTCTTTCGGTTTCTATATTGTTGTTTTTAATTTCATTGATTTTTTCGAAATTTTTGTTGTTTTCTTCGGTTAAAGTATTGATTTTTTGAGAAATTTTAGTAATTTCCGCATCAGCGTTTCTAACCATTTGAGTTAAACGTGATGTAGAACCATTCCTCTCAACAACTTTAGTAATATTTTGCTCTTGTGAGTTACGGATTTGTTGTAAATTGTTTAATTGTGTAGTATAACGTGTAATTTCACCTTCGTTTTGAGTAATTTTTGTTTGAAAAACCGAAATTTCTCTATCAATTTGACCTAATTTAAGATTTTGTTGTTGGAATGCGTTGGAAAGATATCCAAAAATACCGGCAGAAGTAATTAACATTAATACGGCAACGGAAATAGTTAAATACCACTTATTAAATCCACCAATTTCATTCCATTTTTGTTTCAAATAGGTTGCCGCAACTAATTTGGCTAATTCCAAAGAAGAAGCCATTATCATTACTGATAGGGAAGCACCTGCGAATAGTACTCCTAAACCTGTTACAGAGAAATATGCAGCACATCCTGCTATAATTAGTGCTGATAATCCCACTAAAAATTTAAGCCAATTCATTTTATCTATTAATTGATGTAAGTTCTGATACTCTTTCTACGATTTTTCTAGCATCATCTATAACTTGATTCAATTGAGATGGGGCTATTTGTTGAGCACCATTAGCTACGTTTTTTAAAATCCTTAATTTACCATCTAAAGATTCTAATAATATTTGTATTTTTTCAGTATATATCATATTAATAAGTATTTTTAAATAAAAAAAGGTGGTAAATACACTCTACCACCTTTCAAAGATACGAAAAAAAATCGAATTAACCAACTTTAATTGAGATAGATTTACTCTTTCTCTCTTCTTTCTTATCGATTGTTAAAATAAGTAACCCATTAATAAATTTAGCATCTACTTTAGTACCATCGTAGTCTTTACCAACACTAAATGAAGCATCAATGTTTTTTATTAAATCAGAATCTCCTTCGTTTTTATTGGCTTTAATAGATATTTTATCTTCAGTAGCTTCTAATTTAATGTTTTTAGGATTATGACCTAATACGGATAAAGTTAATTCTTGCTTACCATCTTCTAAAGCTTTTACACTATATTCAAAATTAGATAAATGTTTTTTTGAATATCCATAAGATGGTAATTCTTGTTCGAATAATATTTCGATTAAGTTGTTTAAATTTGCGGTGTACATAATTAATTAAATTTAGTTTAAAAATATAAGATGTATATTACAATTTATATACCAATAAAAAAAGTATAACGATTAGTCATACTTTTATAAATTTTAATGACAATTTGTCATTAGATAGTATTATCTTGTGATTCAATAACAGTACTCATATGGTCTGCCCAATGCATTATGTAAGGAATCTTATATTTCATTCTTTTACTAATATCGAATACTTTTAAGTATTTCATATTATCTTCATCGTATAATCCATCCGTAAGTTTGATTCCAAAATACTCTGCTTCTGAAATTTGAATACCATATTGCTGTAAAACAAATATAGTTCTATCGGTATGAGTCATATGATGTAATTCTGGGTTAGCACTATACACTTTACCCTGATTTTTAATGTGCCATTCTGAATGATTTGGTATATAATATGGTTTATTTTTTAAACCCAATTTACCTAAATCGTGATGTAATGCTACAAAAATTAATTCTTCATCAGTAAAATCTACTTTACCTCCCATACTGATAAATAATTCTTTTACTTTTAGTGCATTCTTACAAACATTGAAAATATGGTCAATGTATCCACCTGTATAACAATTATGGTATCCAGCATTTCCACTAGCTGGCGCAATTGCAAGATTTGGCCCTAACTCTTCTTCTGAATACATAAAAATAAGTTTCTCTAGCCTATCTCCTGTAAAGTACTTGTTAATAACGGCAATAAACCTCTCGTAATTGTCTTTCAGTTCTTTTTCTGTCTTTTGTTTCATACTTTTATTTTTTAAGTTTTATTTTAATCTTTTAGTTCTTATGTGCTGTCTGCTCTGTAGTAGTATTAAAAAGATATCACAAACATACAAAAATTTTTTCAAATTTCCAAATTAAATCAAATCTTTTTTTGTTAAAATTTTATAAAGTATCTCAACCTCCTCTTCTGTGGTTAATTCAGGCAGGTCTTCATCAAATAATCGCATTGAATAAAGTAATACACCTTCTTCGGATTCAAACTCACCGGATTCGGATGACCATAGTGCTGGTATTTCATCTAATCTCTCCTCTAAATCCTTTTCTGTAACTGAAACAAGTGGAATAACGTAATAATAGAACATTTCATCCAACTTATCATCTTTAATTTCTATACGAATACACGGATTCCATTTTTGGAAACTTATATCTGTTATCGGAGTTTCTGGTACTATAATCATACTCAAATATATGAAAAATTATTGATTTTATCAAATTATTTTAGTTCTATTTGACTCAAATTCTTCTCCATTGAATTTGGTATGCCATATGTAATATTGATTGTTTTTAAATAACCTATGGTTTTTCCAAGTATCAGGCCAGCTCGCAACCTCCTCATCCGTAAAAGTAACTACTTCCGCATTTAACCTATTATCATACTCATAATAAGCATAAAACGATAATATCGTACCATCCTTACAATTCGGTTTCACAATATCCATAAAGTTATGAAGATTATCATCTGTATCGGTGTCAAATAATATACCATCAAATTTTCTATCAGTTAATGGTAAAATATGATACCAATCACCGAGTATAATTTCAACATTTGGTTTATTTTTAGCCCATTCTAACGCTCTTTCATATTGAACCGGGTGAATTTCGATAATTGTATGTGATGTTACATTTGGATTACTTTGGATAAAATCCGCAGATATGTGCATACCAAACCCTAATTCTAAAATATCACCTCCGTTTTGAGTGCTTATTTGAGCCTGTCTTTCCATTATTTTAGTTTCACATTTATGCATGATAGTATGATTATTATCTAAATTATACAAACCTTCATTTGTTACTATTATATTTTCAGTTCCATTCATTATAATACTTTTTTAAGTTGTGGATGTTTTTTAAAAATTTCCAATTTTACTTCTTCATTAAAATCTTCTATTCTTAAATCGTTTTCAGATTTATATGTTGGAGTATAATCGTTTATCTTATAATTAGTATCAATTAAAAATTTATGAAAATATTCCCAACATTGTATATCTGGCTTTAAGCTAGATTTTCCTTTCACTTGCTTAATATTTCCCGTTTCTAATTCATATACAATTATCATATGACTGATATTTGAATCAATTGTTTGTTCTCTTAACTCCAATGTAGTATGTCCATAATTTACTCTACCACAATCCGACATTCTTATCATAGATTCTATACAAAATAACTTTTCCAAATCAACCCAGTAAAACCCTAAATCATTTTTTCTATAATCTAAAATGATTTTATTTTTTTCAGTATAATTTATTGATTTGTATTTTTCAATATAATCGTTTACATATAAATCCCATTCAGAAATTATTGATTTCAAATTTAAATTAGATATTTTTGAATAATCGCCGTTTAAAAAAGTATCGGTGTAATTACCAACCAAATTCAGTAAAGATGCTATACCATACCTTTTTAAATCCGTTTCGTTATAAATTAAATTGTAAACATAATCGACAGCACTTTCTCCCAATGCTTTTTTTATATCTTTTAATAACTTATTTCTTTTATTTTGCATCTATATAATACTCTTTTTAGATTCTAATAAATCGTGCATATTATGAAATACATATGGATTTGTAGCAACCTTTTTTAATTCATTTAAAAATGTATTATGTTCCGAATGATTACTATCCCATATTTTCAAAAGTTCAAATTTATGAGAATCAAATGTTCCCCAATTATTTATTTTTCCAAAAAATACTTTTGTTTTTTGCTTAAATATAGATTGCATTATTTCTAAAAATAAACTCATTTCTTTATAGTTAGATTGTTGAACAACGAATGATGTTTTAATTTTTTTTATTGTGGGTATTGTTGATATAAATTCTAAATTTGATAATAAATTATCCCAATCACCTCCCAATCTTGTTATATTTTCATAAGTATCTTTCGTAGCAGCATCTATACTTATTTCGCAAGTCTCAACGTATTTGTGAACATTTGGCATACTATCCCACATTTCTTTATTCCATAAACTAGCATTAGTATGTAGGTGTATGTTTTTTAATTTTGGATATTTTTTTGGATTAAAGTTTCTTAAAAAATTCCTATATGAAACAGATGCAAAAGGGTCAGCAGTTCCGGAGCAATAAATACTTTCTATTGATTCCGAAAACGCTTCTTCCATCTCTTCGGTTTTGGCGTTTATTTTTTTAATTTCATTTGAATTAGCAACAATCATATCTACTCTACACGATGGACATTTGTAGTTACAAGTTCTATCAAACGACATTTGTAATATTTTAGGACCAGAATTCATATGAAAATTATCCGATTCTATATGAGATTTTATTTCATCGGTTGTATTATTAATATGTTGTATTGGGCCCGATGCTTTTAAATTAAAATTAATTAATTGAGATAAAAATGGACATTGTGTTTTATCACAATATTTGTAAGAACCATCTGATACTGATTTTCGTATTTCGATAGCTTCATCGGAATTCCATAAATCTTTTAATGGAACATCGTTTGGTAATTCTTTTAATAACCAACTTGCGCAACACATATAGTTTTTCTTATCCATTATTTCTAATGCCTCAAATGGAACACTACATATGTATTTTTTTAAATCAACCATTAAATAAGTTTTTTATCTAAATCAATTTTATTTCCTTTTCTCAAACGTTTATCACTATTAATATCATAAATATCTTCGTAATATGTGATTGGTATATTCAATATATTTGATATATCCTCTAATTCCTTACTCCATTTATTTATATCTCTTAAAGCTATTTCATAGTTAGGAGTTTTTTCCCAAAAATATGGTGTTATAGATTGTTTTGAAGGAATCCAATTTGATAAAGCCATTCTATGATTTAAAAACGCCCAACTTTCCGCACATGCTATTAAATCTCTTCTTGATAATAATATCGTTTCATCAAAATTTTTAGTAATAGATACCAACCAATCAATTCTATTATCTTTATTAATATCTTGTGGAATTTGAAAAATTATGGTTTTTAAAACGCATTTTTCAAAAATAAAATCATTTGATTTTATTACATTATTAAATGGTTCGAAAACATATTTTAATTTTCTATCATTAGATATCTTCATACCAAGTTCGGTAGAACCTGTTCTTGGTAATGAAATAATCAAAACACTCATAGTAACTTCTTTTTAGTATCTAATTTATAATAAACAAAATCAGTATCATTCATCCATATATTCAAAGCACATCGTAAGCCTGTATGAACCGGCATTACTCCGTGAAACACTTTATTACCCTCAAAGGTTACTCCCTCTCCCAATCCTAAAGGTATTTTAGTATTGGTATCTTTTAAATCTACTAATTTATCTGAAAGAACAAATCTACCATCATCGTATCCATCTGTTAATGATATTACAGTAGTATAATTAGATGTAGTATCCAAATGTAAATCTAATCTTCTATCATCATAATATCTAGTTAAAGATACATTTATATTTTTTATATTAAAGTTTTCAAATTTTTTTACACTTATTACTTTATCTAATATTCTATTCTTAAAGCTCTCATCATAAACTCTTCTACAATCCCAGCTATCTTTTTCATTTTCGTAGTAAGAAAACTTTTCTCCATTTTCCATACAAAAATTTATAATGTATTCGCATTCTTCTTTTGAAAAAAATTTATTTATTGAGTAATCAATCATATTAATCCACTTACTTTATTTACAAAATGTTTTTTCTCTAGCCACATTACAAATACATATCTAACTCCATTTAAAATTGGAAAGGCCTGGTGCCAATGTGTTGAATCAAACATAATAGTATTTCCCAATTCTTTATTCATAATTATTTTATCATTCCCATTTTCTATAACCAAATCACCACCTTCGTATTCATTTGAATGACTTAATTGAATTATTAGTGTTTTATATCTTACCACAGCTTCTGAAGTAGGCCCTTTATCTTGATGCCTCTTAAATTCATCTCCAATATCGTATCTTAATACTTTTGTATAATCGGGTAAATCAATAACATCAAATTTTTTTATTTTTTCCAATAAAAGTGATTTTGTAGATTCTGATATTTGTATAGTAGATTCTTTTGAAGAACGAATATCGGCATTTATAATTTTCCTATTTGATTCATCCAAATATGCACTTTTTTGAAAATTAGTATGTTCATTTAATAAGTGATTACACTCATCTTTTGTAAATAAAACACTTTGTATAATCATATTATTTTATTTTTAATTTTAATTGGAGTATTTAAAATATCATTATCTACTATAAATCTATAAAGTTCTTTAGCTATTAATTCATAACCAAATTTATTTGGATGCTTACCTAAAGTTTCACCCCACGGAATAAAATCTTCCCAAACATCTCCAGCATCCAATAATATTAGATAATCCTTTATTGTATTTTCTCTAAATCCCCAATAATTTTTTTTATTTATAAATGATGTGCTATCTATATTTGAATCAATATCATATGGAATCATAATATCAAAAGCATCGCAAAACATATACCTAATACCCATTTCTTCAAACATATGTTGAACATACAAAATGTAATTTTGATTTACATAATTGTAGTAAACATTTGAAAAAATATTTTCTATAAAAAATAATTTGTAAGATGCTAAAGCACTATTGTAAGTTGGGTTATTACTATGCTTCTTATTTATAAGACTATGAAAAATATGCTTTTTTTGTTTATATCTATTACTCCAAATATGCCATTCTTCATTAGGAAAATATGGAACATCATCTCTTAAAGATGAACTCCACATTACTACAACAAAATCTCCATTTGAAATAAGATTTTCTTTTAGGCAAGTAGATATTGTATCAAAAATAACTTTATTAGATGCGCCGCCTATTCCATAATTTATGTGTGGTATTTGTAATAGATTGGATAAATGAGATGGCCAAGCGTGTTTATTTCTAAATAGCGTCTTTTCAGAATCATCTAAAATTTTATTCTCTTTAGTTAAATCACAACCTACACCTTCTGTGTAACTATCTCCAAATGTAAACAATTTCATAACTCATTTGATTAGAATTATGATAAATGCTTTTCTTTAATTTTGTTTACAACTGCTGCTATAGCGTTAGCAACCTTAATCTTAACAGGAGAAGATATTTGTGCTATTGTTGTTTTTATGACCGTATTAGGTCGTTCTATTCTTACGTTTGACATATTTAAATATTTTATTAAAGTTTAGTTGGTGGCATAAATGAACATCCACTACAATAAGATGAATAACAATAGTTACCACAATAACTCCAAGGGCAATAGCAAGAGTTGTGCATTACACTAAAATCCCCATCACCCAAATCTACTAAAAATAAATCGGAAGGTTCAAAATCTAATGAGTATATAGTCATTTGTGCATACTCCATTTCTAAATCAGTAATTTCTATTGTTGTCAATTGTTGGGTTGCTGAATCTGTTGTGATAATTTTATCACCAACATATAATTTATTAACTTTTTCAAATCTAGTTGCTAATGAGCCAGATTCTTCTATATAATAAGTACATCCTGGTGCATCTACCCAACTTTTACCATCGGCAGTAGTTATTCTAACATATACTGTATCAACAGATGCTGAATATACGTTTTGTAAAGAAGAACTTAATTGTGTCAATGTATCATTACTATGTTGTAAACTTCCACTCCATCCAAATGTTTCTAACTTTGTTTGTTCTAAATTTCCTGCGGGGTTATTGTTATAGTCTGTAAAATCAATAGAACGAATATAACTTCCTATTTCCAAAGTGTTCACATCTCTTAAAGAACCTGTATAATCTAAAATAACAGAATTTTCATCGGTGTGGTATTCCATTTTAGGAGCGCCCAAATTTTTTGTTATATACTTAAATCTACTTTTCTTATTAAGTTTATTTGTACCATCAACGAATTCATTTGCACTAAAATCTAATGGTAAAATTGTAGATTGCCTATATCCACCTAAACTTATCACATCTAAATTAGAACCATATATAATATCAATTCCACGAATTATACTATATTTACCATCTACTATATTTTGAGAGTCATATACGAAATCTTGTACTAAAAAACTTCCTTCAGTTTCGCTTATCAACGATTGTAAATCATTATTATCCGATAAAGTATATAACATAGGATATTCTTCGGAATTGTATTCCGGTCCTCTTGCTTTTATTACAACATTTGGATGTGATGGATTTGATAAATCCAATACATCAAATGAACTCATTTGTAAATCAATACCGCTGAATGATGTTTTTGGAATATATGAACTTCCACTCATTAAATCAAAAAAACCAAACTTGTCTGCACAATATGTTTCATCAACTAATGCGGTTGTATCATATGATTGTCTTAAAATAAATTTATTAGAAGCATCTTCTATATAAGGAACAGTAACAGACCCCTTTGGAACAGTATACTCATTAAATGAGATACTATTTTCAGAACACTTTTGTTCTAAAATATCTTTAAATCTATAAGATTCATATAATGGATGATGCGAATCGGTTTCTGTCCATATAAAATGAAACTCCGATATATTGTTTTCTATGAGCATTGTAAATAATGCATCGTAATCCAATAAATCAGCTCCCTCGTTATATATTGTTGTATTTGTATTTATTTCTAAAATTTCGATATCATCTCCTTTTAAAAGTAAATCACTTCCAATGATGGTTGCTTTCATATTTTGCTAATTATTTTAATCTTTACTATAAATATATTGTTTTTATATAATCGTTTTATCTTTTTTCACCTCTAATATTTCTAAATATTTAGAATCAACATCTTTCCACTTTTCCATAGGACATGAGTTAAACATATTTGAAAATACTTTTTTATTCAATGGGCAACCGCATTTTCCACAAAAAGCAGACCAATCATTACCCTTTACTACTTCTTTTCTTAAATCACAAGAAAGACATACAGTTAACCTTTCTTTAGCTAATTCCTTTTCAGTTTGTGTAGGATTCATAGATTTCACCCAAGCCGTAAATATTTCTTTGTATTTATATTTTAGTTCCATTTTTTTAAATTAAAGTTTTTTCTTCTTTTTGAATATCGTAATAATCGTATATGTAGTTATATCTTTCTACAAAAGAAGAATTCAAAGGTATATTACAATCTATATTTTTACTAGAATTAACATGCTGTATTTTAAAATCTTTACCCAATCTATCGGACACCCAATTCTCAAACTCATATAATTTATCAAAATCAAACCAAATTATATTTTTATCATTTCCATGCCAATATATTGTTGGAGTTATCAATATATCCAAAATATTTACACAATAAGAATCTATATCAGAAGATACATTAGATATTGATGGAATATCGTTTATCAATCCATTATAAAGTAAATATTTACTTATACAATCCCATCTGCTTTTTTTAGAAACAATATCATCTTTTGTAAAGAAAAATAGACTATTCAAATTATCCATATTTTTAAAATATTCATAAAGATTATTTGCTCCAACTCTTTTAAAATCAAATAAAGCATGTTTAAAAAATGAATAAAATTTTTCATGTCTATTTCTTTTTATTGCTATAATTGGATAATCATTTCCAAATACATCTTTTAAGTCTACCAATCTTTCGTGTCCATGTCCTATAAAATTCATTAAATCTGATTTTTCTATGTTATTAAAATCAATTTTTGAATTTATTGTATTCCATATAGAATCCGTATGCTTCACATCTATGTTATTTATAAGACAGGTATAATAAAATGCTGTCGATGCCGTTCTTGGTAAAGCTATATAAATAAACTTATTATCTACTAACATTATATAATTGATTTTTCATTTTTAATTACCTCATATGTTTCATAAATTAAATCATATTTTTTCTTAAATACATCATCAACAACAATTTTTGATTTATATTCTTTACTAGAACCAAATACTTCTAATTTAAAATCTATTCCACATATATTCGATACCCACTTTTCTAATTCATACAATTTATCAAAATCAAACCAAATTATATTTTTATGATTAGAATGATAATATGATAGTGGAGCAAACATTGGCATAAATAATTTATTTAAATTCCTATTATAGTTTTTAATACCAATCCCTTCTAAAAACGATGGTATATATTCTTGCATAGTTCTTCTATCTATAATATTTTCTCTTTTAAAACTCATTAAATATTCTACATCAATTTCTTTAAATTTTTCATATATCTCATATTCCGATATACGATATAACTCTCCTATTATATGATTTACATAAGACACAAATCGTTCATACTTATCCCTTCTAACTGATACAACTGGCAAATGATATCCGAACTCTCCTTTTAATTCTGTTATTTCTTCGTGTATATGCTTTATCTTATAAACCAATTCCATATTAGATATTTTAGATAAATCAAAATCTATTTTGGTATCAAAATTTGGATTACAATGTCTAACATCTAATCCATTTCGTAAACAACTTATATGAAAAGATGTTGATGCGCATCTTGGTAAACTTAAAAATATAAATTTATTATCTATTAGCATTATATTAATTCCATTTTTGATTTGGTTGCAAGATTTATATTCAAAACAAATCTATTATTATATTTTGGGTAATCTCCATAATGTAATAGATTCCCATCAAAAACAATAACTCTTCCCATTTTAGGATTTATTTGATTTTTTAATTCTATATTATCTTCATTGATATTGTTTTGATTTAAAACATTATGTTCAGCATTATTGCCAAATTTATTATCATATATGTAAGTATCTCCGGTTGAATCGTTTATATAATATATTATAACCAAATGCTGAACATCCGAGTCAATGTGTATTAAATCCAGTGGATTATACTCCATGTTCAACGGTGTTGTCCAATTTATTTTCCATCTATAATTTTTAACAAATGTTTGATTTATTTTTTTACAAACATTTATTTGTATCTTATTAACTATATCAATAATATTACTATTATCAACCATATTAGATGGAATAACTTTGGCTGGAAAAGAATATCCTTTGGATTTATTTGCATAATCTCCTGTAATATTTGGAACATCTACCCATTTTGTATTATTATTTACATAATCTAATAAAATAGATTGTTCATTTATTCCTAATATATCATTAAAAATATCAACAAACATTACAGTAAACTTTTTTCCTTTTTAATAAATTCAAATCCGACATTACCAGCCATAACAATTCTATCTATTGTTGCTTTTGGTGCGTTATTTGGAGCATGTGGCATCCATCCTGGCATTATGATTAAATCATCTTCTTCTGGTTTAATCCAATACTCATTTCCATTTTCTCCCCTAAAATATAATACACCATCTTCACCATCCATAATATCAGGCATTTGAATATAGTAAACGTATGTATAGTGTGGATAAAACTTATTGTTATCTTTATTAATCGTTGTATGAGTATGAAATTTATCAACTCCTTTTAATTCATCGTGCTTAAATTGAATTTGTATTGGTTCTTTTGAACGAACCATATTTATCCAAGCGTCTGTGTTTATTTTGTTATAATTTGTTTTAACTTCATCTTCCCACAATTTCTTACAAGAATCCATTCCCAATTGACATATCAAATCTAATTTATTTTTTATTTCAAAATTGCCGATAAAATCTATATCATTAGTCCAATATTCTTTATAGCCATAACCGTCAAATCTTGCAATCTCCTTTTGAGATTCTATTACTTCTAATGCTTCTTTTACAATAACATTTTTAAATTCTGATAGATTACCTTTACCTTTCCATATAAAAGTATTTTCATCGAAATATAACTTTTCCATTATAATATATTTTTTAAAATTATATAGGTACTTATACCAATCCACAATGTATTAAATACTATTAATGTTGGTAAAGATTTTCTCATTGAAGCCCAAATCAAAAGCGATGATGTTATTAATGTTAAAAAATGCATATACCATAATTCAACACCAAATACTAAACCGGGTACAATGATTATCGCTTTAGCCATCCACGCTACAAACTCAATTATATTATAATCAGTCCAATAGTTTTTATCCTTAAACATACTTACTTTATCGTATATAAATCGAATACCAACCGCTTTATATAATAAAAATGTAAGTATAAAGAATGATATTATCCAAATCCAAATCATATTAATTCTTTTTTATTTAATTTTTTATTTTTTTTAAAAATTGTATTATAGTTTGAAACTAAAAATGATAAATCATTAAGATTTATATATTTTAAATCCAATCTATTAATAAGTTCCGAATTGTTTTTTACTGATATATTATTATTTTCATCTAAAATAGATTGTAACTTTTCAGGTACAGGCATTTCATATGAATCTTTCCAAAATTTAGTATCAAATCTTTCACATAAATAATGGTATCTTACAAATAACATATTTTGTTCATTTGTATTCATACAATACCCATTATACGCATCTTTAAAATTCTCATCAAAATTTATCTCTACTAATTTATTTAATTGTAAAATTACAGACATTAGAGATGTAGCTTCCAATGGTTCTATAAATCCATACGATAATCCAACGGATATTGTGTTTCCAATCCAACTTCTTTTATAAGTTCCTGGTTTAAAATCAAATACTTTTTGAATTTTTATTTCAGTACCCAAATAATCTTCTATTTCTTTTTTAGCATCTTCTACCGAAATGTAGTTATCGTTAAATGAATATCCACATCCCCATCTATGTTGTAGTGGTATTTTAAATAACCAACCAGCGTTCATACTAATTACATCTGTGAATGTATTATCATTTATAGTGTAGGTTTTTTCTTGTGGTAAAAAGAATCCAAATGCTTTGTTTATTAATAAATATTTTGAATAATCAATCCATTCTTCATCTCTAGCATTATTAATAATTCTTTTAAATCCACTACAATCAAAAACATAATCTATTTTATCTATTATAGTTTCCGAATCTAAATAAATACGATTAACTAAATTATTTTGAATTTCTACATTTGATACTTCATCATCCATATGATTTATTCCTCTACTAATAGCTACTTCTTTTAAATATTCTGCTACCAATTTAGCATCAAAATGATATGCGTATCTTTGAAAAAATATAGATGGTTTTTCACCCGTAAAGGAGTGTGATATTGTAGTATTATCACCAGTCCAATTAATTAAGTTCAATCCACTTTTCACTGTGGATTTTGTTCTTTTAAAAAATTCATTTTGATTTATACCTAACTGTTGTAATATTCCTCCAAAATTTGGTGTGCCACCTTCGCCGGCCCCTAATATACCAATTTTGCTACTTTCAATAACAACAACATTGGTATCTTTCCAAAATTTATTTACCATCAGAGCAGTCAACCAACCGGCGGCACCTCCGCCTATTATAATAATTTTTTTCATATTAAACTGATATTTTTAATACATCTCGGCCAAACGTTTATTGAATATCTATAACCACTATCTACTACATCTACCGAATGTAATATGTTAGAATCAAAAACAAAAACGCTTCCTTCTTTTTTTGGAACTCTGTATTCGATACCATCGTCTGTTATATATCTAACATATCCACCACCATAGTTATCGTTTAGTTGTAAAATATAGGTAATTGTTGCTCCAAAGAATATTTCATGTCTATCTTCATGCCAATCTAAAAAATCACCCGATGTGTATTTGTTAAATGAATATTTTGAAATATTTGTATATTCTATTGATTTAAAAGGATTGATTGAATTAGATAAGGATATTAATTTATTTGAAACCGATTGTAATAATGGTAAAGATAATGTATCATCAACAAAATAACAACCACTTCTTTTATTACCATCATATTCCATATTTTGAGATACAACCTTTCCATCAACTATTTTTGTTGATTTCATATGTTGTAATTCAAAAGATTCTCCTAATTGAATCAACTCCTTACACTCATCTTCAGAAAGAAAATTTTCAATATATTTTGTAAACATTTTATTTGTAAGATTTATATGTTTTTACTTTATCTATTGTTTTTTGGATAGAAACGCATTCTTCATACATTTCAACAGCAAGTAATCTATTTTTGATTTTTTCCAATAAATCTAAAAATTCTAATTTATGAATAGTAACATATATGTTTTTTAGATTTTTATATCTGAATAGTATTATCTCTTTTACCCTTCTATTACTTTTAAATGAATCAATCGATTGAGCTATTTTTAATAACTCTTTAATTGGAAAAATATCAATTTTTAAATATTGCTTCCAATCTAATTTTATAAACCCCTTTTCTATTTTTTCTAAAGCCTTTACATTCATATAATAACTCTTTTAGAATATATATCACTTAATGGTTTTATAAAATAGTTCTCCAACACCCATTTGTGGGAATTTAAATCCAATATCCTATCTCTATTATAATCGCATATATCTCTTACCTCATTAGAATTATATTGTTTGGAAAGTTTAATAGCTGAATCTATTATTGAATCCATATTATTTTTAATATCATACGATTCATCTATAATAGTATTGAATGTTTTATAACCAAAGATTCGCATTCTATCTAAATGGTAGTTAGATGAACACACAACAAATGGTATTCCCAAATAAATAGCCTTCCAACTCTTTTCTGTTATATGTATTCTATCGTTTGATACGTGCGTTTCATTAATAATATTAACTTTACTATCATAGTACCAGTTTGGATTAATCGTATAAAGATATTCATCGGCATATTGTAATTCCCTACCATACATAATATCTCCTTCCAATTGTATAGATTTATTAAAATCAATACCTAAATCAGAAATAAACTTACTATTTATTTTAGATTTATCCATTAAGGTATCAACCCAGGTCCAATTAGTATCTTTTAGCAAATCTCTTTCCCATAAACGTTTTAGCATTTTATATTTGTGATTGCTAACTCGCCTATTTAAACATAGGAAATCTTTTGTTGGATGAGTATCAGAACTTAATAATGGATTTGTTACATATAGATTCATATAAAACGGAGTACCCAATAAAAATTGTGGAAAGTGTATAACCTGTAAAGGATATCCCCCATAATTCATTTTATATCCAGATAATCTTAAAGAATCATTTTGAGCAAGAATAATTCGTTTTAATGGAACTCCTAACGATAATAGCTCTTTTATAAACTCAACCCTACCACTATCTACACCAATAGGTTCTGCTTCGGTTGAAAAATCTCCCATAAAATAAAACCCCATATCATTTAACTCTGATATGAAATTATAGAATTCGGTAGTTGTTGTATTGTATGTGGGATTTATAGCATTTTTGGTTTCCCATCTGAATACTATTATGTTTATATCGGATGGATTAACTCTACTAATTGCTTCGTTATATACTTCAAATGAATTAGGAAACACCGACTCAAATAACATTTGAATGCCCGTATAGCCTGTTATTTTATGAGTCCAAAATTTAATATCTCCCATATCGCATAGATTTATCCATTAAGATACGAAATATATTTTATTTTTCCAAATTAATTAGTTGATATATTTCATTCGCCATAACTTCTAATCCCAATTCGTTTGGATGTCCATCGGATTCTAAATACGGATTTTTATTATTTACATCCATTTTGTTTGTTAGATATTCGGAGAATCCTGATTTAGATTTAAAAACATTACTAAAGAATCGTTTAAACCCTTCTGCAAAGAATGGTTGGTCTAAAATAAATTTATTAGAAGCGCTATTGTTAAACAAAGAATCTATTTTACTTCCCATATCACCCATTTCAGAATACAATCCATAGAATCTACTACTATCTATTTCGCTTCTTAAATCCCATTTAGTATAATAACTTTCTTTTTCTAACAAAGGTGTAAACGCCATAAAATAATATGAATCAATTTTATGATACTTAAAATAGTGTTGTAAGCATATTGTTTGTAATTGTGTAGAATAAGAGCAATATTCTGGGTGTAAGTTTGTTATATAGGTTTTATACAACTTTGAGAATGGAGTAGAGTCTAATTCATCTATATATGGAAGTGAACTACAATTAAAAGGTCTGAATAGTTTTGTAGTTGCATCAAAATTTCTTATTTGAGATGACCATCCAATTATTACCTTTACTTCGGCTGCACCCAATTCTGATATCTTACATTTATCAAACTGATAATCCTCAAACAAACACATCGTATTTAAGCATGTTTCGAATATATCGGTATTAGAACCACCATTGGTAGAAATGTTTATAACAAAATCATAATTTAACTTTTCAGAAAGTTTATAAGACCAAGTGTTATATGGATATGAATTCTCTTTATTAATTAAATAAGTGTTATTGGTCCAACTATCTCCAAATACAAATAGAATTCTTTTACCTCTATAACGATTCCATCCTAATCCATCTTTAAAGAAATTTATATCATTTATATATGTTGTATTATTCATCATAAGTAATCGTTATTTTGGAAGGGGGGTTGGGGGGCCGGTCGTTTTTTAAAGAAAAATTTTTTGATATCCCCATTGATAGTTATAGTATTTTAATTGGTAGTTTATCTCCATTTAAAAGGTGATTATACATTTTCATCTCACCATCGGTATCATTATTTAATATATGATTCAAATGTGATTTGTAGTTTTCGGCAAAAGTGTTTTTAACCCATAGAGCAATTGATTCTTTATCCGCCCATATCCCCATCCATTTGAATCTATAATCTTCGGAATCATATGGTTGATATAATCCCAACTCTTCGGAATAGTTATTTAATTCCGATAAATCTATTATCTTTACATCAGAACCGCAAGTTCTTCTCCAAAACCAATATAGTTCTCTATATGTATTTCTATGGAAGTGACCCTCTTCGTTATTCCATTGAGCATATTTCCACATCAAATCCGTTACCTTACCCTTTAATTCCTCATCCCACTCTTCAGTAGATTCCTTTGATTCTATTCCATTAACAATATGAAGGATATCGGTATGTAAAGCCGATACAAAACCATCCAAAGGATTTCGGACAATAATCCATTTAAGATTAGGTATTCTAAACTTATTACCTATCTTATGAACCGATATAGTATCAACTTCGGTTAGATTATTATGTGTAATATAACGAGTACCACACTTAACAGGAACCAATATACCACCTTCATATAACTTATAATGCATTTCTTATTCTCTTATTTTTCTATTTACGAACCAAACAAAAAATCCTATCGTAAAGGCGGTAACAGCAATTAAAACAATAGGTATCATCAATATCGTACCAACTACACCCCATATGATACCCCATACCCTTTTCATTAGTTAGTAGGTGTTGTGTTGGTAAGCTTATCTTGTAACGCCTTCAATTGGGCTTTTAAAGTACTTGCCGTATCTGCCAATGCCTTTTGAGCAGCGGCATCGCCCGATTGAGCAGATTTAATAGTTGCTTCGGTTTGGTTAATCTTATTTGAAAGTGTTTCCGTTTTGGTATCCAATGTAGTAGATACCTCTTCTACTTTAGCCGCTTGTAAATCTATCGCCTTATTAGATGGAGTAGATTCGACTTTTGTTATATCGGAACTCTTTGTTACTACTTGAACCTCTAATCCCATTTCATCATCTGCGGTAGATAACATAGTAATCCTTTGTGGGATGGTAAATTCTGATTCTCCGAAATAGAATAGTTTCTTTATCTTATTGAAATCCACTCTTAAATCGGATAACCTTTTGTTTATAATCTCTAAATTAGCAGCCAATTTCTCTTCGGGTATCTTTGCGTTCTCATCCAATGGTTCTACTTTTAATGGAGTAATAGAATAATCACCCGTAAGTGATGCTGATATATCCCATATACTAAACGTATCTAATGGTTTGGATTCTGAAGGGGAGAGTGTCCAATTTATCTGCTTAATCAACCCCGATATCACTTCTGGGTTACCTAAATCTACGGGCCAATCTATTGATTTCACCCCCGCATTTTTAACCTTTAGGTTTTGTTTCTCTATCTCACCTAATATAGTTCTCGTAGTAATCTTTATAATAGGAATAGTCTTTCCCATCTTTGCACCCATAACTGAAGAAAGTTCTCTAAATCCGAAATGTGGGTTTGTATTTGATACCTCCTCTAATGTTGAAATCAAATCCGGCGATGCCAAATAAGTATCCGTATCCTCTATATGTACAATAAGGGAATTAATGGTCGGTGATAACTTCCCATCTAACTCCCTACTATCTCCAATCTCAATAGGAACGATTTTAAGCGGCGCTATTGAGCTCGAAGCTTGGATTTGATATTCATCCCCAATTAGGGAATATCTGTCCGCATTTTGTGTTAATTCTCCTTGCATGCTTCTATAAATGCTTTCTTATATATAGTAACATCTTTAATTCTTCCTACTCTTTTCTTTTCCAACTTACGAACTATACGAATCATAGATTGGTATTTGTCTGAATGAATTGCGGATGTTATGATTGCCGTTAAATCCAAATCATCTGAAAGGGATTTAGGTATGTTCTTTTTTATGTTATCTCCAAATACTACTCCCTTTGCTACACCTACTGAAGTTGAATACTCTTCCGATATCTTATAGTAATCCGTTTCTCTTAACATAGTATATGTGTTTATGTATATAAATATCCCAAAGATACAAAATAAAATTTAAATTAACAAATACCCCTTGCTCTTTTAAAAAGACCTCATTTCAGTATAGGGGTGTCAACACCTCTGTCAAAAAAGGGTTTCCATAGCGAAAAAACCGGGCTCGATATTTAAGCGGACCCGACCCGGCGTGAGCAAAGGGTCATGCTCTTGCTTTACGTGAAATTCAGTTGGGGGGTCTATGTGTATATGTGGGTAAACGAATATGCGATTTACATTTGTAACGGTTTACATTTGTAAATGCGATTGAGCATAAAAAAAGGCCACACTCTTTTGGAGTGCAGCCTTTAGTGCTTACATGGCATGCTTCTTATTTACTATTACTATATAGTGTGTATGTATATAGTATATCTTATATGCTTATATAGTATATGTTATATCGGCTTTGCTGAATTTATTTTTATTAAGGGTGTCCGAATTAAGCTTGCGCAATAGGGGGGTACAATATAAGGGCTTCCTTTATATACTCCTCCTGCTCTGCTTCAAACGCCTCCGCCTCCCTTTCATATGTTTTCAACATCTTTAAGGCGGCACGAATTTCATTCAACCTATTTGAGGCGCTCCATTTAGGGCTACCATCTTTCATAGCACGGATACGTTTCATTAACACGCTCTCTGCTTTCTCTAATACTAATATTGCTTCTGTCATATCTTATTTATTTAATTTGGGTTTAATGCTCTTCCATAGCTCACTATATAGTGCTTCGGACTTATATGCGGCCTTCTCAAAGGGGTTTCTACTATATACTATCCCATTGTACTCCTTCCATTTGGATGTAAGTGGCTGTAATGAGTGTGTCCATTCGTGTATGATTGTTTGTAGCAACTCCTTCACATTATCTATATTGTTATAGTATATGTATATAGTATGCTCTTGTGGGTCATACTCACCCATATCAGTATCGCCCTCATATGATTTAAAGTAATAGGTTTCTAGCTGATATTTTTTCTTATTATTGCTGCCCATGTTGTTTCTGCACCATGTCTCTGCCATTCTACCTATACGGACCACATCCTTTCTGTCTGCTATATTTCTATTTAAAGTCCACCTCATTGGCATATGTTTTAATTAAAGAAAGGATGGCTGTTCGGCTCAGCCATCCTTTTTGTAAATGAGTAACGCTTTTATTGTAAATGTAAATCAATCAGAGAATAACCAAATATACCGAATGCGTTAGAGCGGTGAGATGGAATCGAACCACCTCCTTCATACTGGGAGTATGATATGCACACATAACACTTTCACCGCTTGTAGGGGGCGCTACCCCCGTGTGGATTACTTCACCTCCACCGTAGAATCAGCTGCAGGTGCTACTGCAGTTGAGTCAGTTGCTACTGAATCTACTGCTACTGCAGTCGAATCGGTTGTAGCTTCAGTTGAAGTACCGTTACCTCCACATGCTACCAATGTAGTAGCGATAGCGAAAATTGCAATTACTTTTTTCATCTGTCTTTTTTTTAGTTAATAGTTAAATTTATATATAGGGGGTCATTGAATTTCAAAGAAAGTGGGGACCAGCAGTGCCGGCCCCACTAATTAATATTAAGCGAACATTTCTTTCTTAATTTCACGAGCCTTCTTCAATGAAGTTGTGAATTGAGATTGTCCTGCTACTCTAACTCTATAAGCTACTCTACCTGTTGGGTAGGTAATCTTTTGGATGTTAGATACTGGTGTCTCATAAGAAGCCTTCTTCTTCGCTACTGCTTTACGAGTGCTAGCTTTAGCTGAAGTTGATTTAGCCGGTGTGAACTTTGCGTTACCGATGTTCTTGCTACCTTTGAAGGTAATCTTTGTTGCTTTGTTAGCCATTTTTCAAATTTTAATCCATTAGGTGTTTAATACAGGTCCCTAACTTCACCTTTGATTTATACAAATATACGAAATATTTTCGATATTGCCAAATTTAATCGTTAAAACTTTCATACAATTCATCCCAATTGACCTCATCGATATCGATATCGTCTACGGTAGGGTTGAATAGTTCGATAAATAGTTCCTTTAATTCATTAGGACCAGTACATCTACGAGCCATATGATAAGGACCTTCAGATTCAGTTAGCCAATTGTACGAATTCCACGTATCCCAATTGTACCAGCCGTTATACTCTTTATAAGTCATATTATTCGTTTTCGGTTTCTAAATGTGAAAAGTCACCATCCAACTCTTTAGATGCTATTAAGTCCTTAGCTGCTGTAAGGATAGCTCCCTTACCCAATGTAGGTGCTCCTTTACCTGCTAATGCGTTCGCCTCCACTTTTTGGGATTCAATAGTTGAAATGAATTTAAGAGCAAACTCTTCATTAATAAAGAACTTCTTAATGCCCTTCTTTTTATTGATTAACTCTACTATATTAGTACGAGTCTTTCCGTCCTTCTTTCGTAGGAACTTCACTTTTGGGGTAATAGTGTAACCTCTTGGTATCTTATTCATAACTGATTTTTTACTATGTAAATATACGAAATAATTTCCGAATTGCCAAATATTTGGGGTACTTTTTTATAAGTCATTGATTATCAATGAGTTATATATTAGCTACATATTGGGGGCTACCATCCCATTGGTTACCATTCAGATACCATTGAAAGTTCTTTTGGTGAACCCTTACGCCGGGCAGGCCATTCAAACGTTCTTTTGTAGTGTTGGACCTCCACCCAGCGCTACTCACCCACATTTTACCATCGGATTCCAATGCGGCAATCTTATTACCATGCAACTTCAAATAGTATATAGTACCCTCACGCACTACGGACATATTTGATTTCTTAAAGGGAACTCCATCTAAAAAGTTCCTAACTGATTCTTGTGTAATTTTTCTACTCATAACTTTGTTTATTGTAATTCTAAACTTGCTAAATATAATTTGGCATCAGCCACTCCCATTCGGTCCCCTTCGGTGAACCCAGCACTATCATATTCAGGACCTTCATCTTCAGCGCCTCCACCCGAAACATATTGAAGTTTGGGATACTTACTCACCACAGCCCATACCTTTATGATTCGCCTAAATAATTCCTTTGGCAATTCTTGTGCATTAACTAATAGCTCATCATAAAGGTATCCATCGTATAACCCATACAATTGATTAGTTAATTCAAAACCGGCATCAAATCGGACTTCACTAATAATATCACCAATTTCAGAAAGTGTTTCAGCACTCATATGTGCGTGTCTGTTGTATAAAGAATATCCACTCATAAGGATTACTTATTTAAATAGTTAAACAATGATTTGAAGTCTATACCAAAGATACACATAGTACCCATAGTAAGTGCAATAACCGCACAACCTAATTCGTTAAGCGGACCAGCAAAATGTACATATTGTTGAGCCGTACCATCCATAATAAGATAGCCGATAGTGTACGATAAAATAGCTGTAAGAATAATTTGATATTGTTTCATAACTGATTAGTTTTAAGGATTAGTGAACTGAAAGGATTAAGTCAATAGCTGATTTAGAAAACCCAAAGGCTTCTTTAATTTCCTTTCTTAACTTAACTTCATTAACCCACTTACCATAAGAAACTGAATAGTCCGAAAGGATACGTTTCAAAGTAATATCTTCCTGGCGGAATAACTTAATAAAAGCAACAATCTCAGCGTATTGCTTTTTAGTACGATAAGGGAAGCGATAAGATTTTCCGAACATAGTAGTATATGTAACTACCGGAGTCCCAGCTTTAATAACCCTAGCCTTATTAGCTGGGATATTTTTAATGTTTCCAAAAGATTCGTAATTAACTGATGCGTAACTCATAACTGATTGATTTAATTGTTTAACTCTCATTTACATAGTAAATATACGAATTCTCGCCCATATAAACAAGTCTTTTTACAATTATTTTCAAAAATTTTTTATTGAAAATCAACGGGTTATGAATATATTTTTCCCCAATTTATATCCTATTAGTAATCAACCAGTTAGCCGGGTGCCATTCTAACTATATGCCCGCCCGCACCGCCCTATAAAGGTACGAAAAAAAGAGCAAAAAGTCAAGGGGTGTGGATAACTTTTTTCCTTGGATATGTGGATTTTTTTTCGTAACTTTGTGGATTTATTTTTATCTCGCCCTGGAGCAAACTAAAAGGCGTCCACGCGCATCCACGATCGGTGTTACATATTGTTACATTTGTAAACGGGCTTGATACATACTTTTGTTACATATGTAAACTCACTACGGGATTTTGAGCAAATTGCCAAATATTCTACAGAAAAAATTTTTGCTCTCACGGCGTGAATAGGTGGGATACTTTACCACAATTTACCACTTTATCCCACTTTGATATATGTGTATAGGTATATTCGTATATAAATATAGTATTTGATATACTGAACAAATTTATATACTCATTGTAATGCTACCTCATTCCCTCTGCACTTAATCCTTTTTGATACCCCTACAATTCGTTTTTTGATACACTCGCTTTGATTAACCTTTTATATAGTCTTGCGGACCAACCATACTCCTTAATTATCTTAATCAATTCACCCATAGGATTATTACCTATTAAGAATCGCATTCTCGTAGGGGATTCCAATAGCCTTAATTTCGTATTCATATTTCCCTTTCGTTAGTGTTTTCCATTCCTACCTTCAGAATTCGTAATTCTTTTTACCTCTTATTGATTTCCTCTCTCATTCTCTTATTATCTATTATACCTATTGAATAAGAATTTATCTAAATACTCTTCTTCACTATTACTACTATTATTCTTTGCTGAATTATTTTTATTAGGGGTGTCCGAGTTGGTTTCCAATTGTTGTTGTAACTTTTGGATTTCTAATTTGGATTCTACCGTTAAGGCTTTGTTTTTTAATTCCCAAATTCTTTTATAAATACTTTCTAAACTTTTCATTAGATTCCTATTGTATTGGTTTGACTTCCTTTTTTACTCTTTTGTAATTCATTCCATTCCTTTAAGATAGTTCCCTTATGGATTGTACCTTCGCCTATCAAACCAATGATTCGATAGTAAATAATTCCTTTTTCGATTTTGTGGACACTAACTGGCTGTGCCCAAATTTCAATCATTCTCTTTTCCCAAGCGGATTGATTGATTCGGTTGATGTAACGGTGTAGCATGATGTGGTGGTGTGGATTTTTATATTCATATATATGTATATTTTTATTTATCTAAAAGCATATTTATAAAACTTTTTATGGCTAGGATTCCAACTATTATCCAAACGATTTTCCACACTACCATAAAAATAACCAAGCTCTTTTTTGTTGGTTTCATACTATCCCCTTTTAAATAAGTTTATAATTTGTCCAATTGGTGTCGAATTGAATATGCTCAACCACATTTTCTTTTTTTCATTACGGATTTCCTTTAACTCCTCTTGGTATTGAATAACTTCAAACGCTTCATTCATACTAATCGGTTCACCCCTTCGAACCATATCGGATAACATTTCTAATCTATCGTTTTTCATATTAATGATTTAAATAATTTTCTAATAATTCGATAAAATCTTTTGTACTCTTTAAATGATTTGGGTGAATACGAATAGTAGTATTATGCTGAACATTTTCTAATCGATAATACCTATCGCCATTCGTTTCAAAATCGGGCACTCTATGTAGTACTAACTTCATATCCCTTCCTTGCGAACCAATTACTCTATACCAAAACCAATATTCATACCTACCTGGATAATCATTAAACGAATACAACTCATTCACCATACCCCTCACCATAAATCGCCCTCCTACTATGTTTTCTATGTTTTTTATTGTTAAAACATTTGGCTTCTCCATCGTATCCTTTAATAAACTATTAAGCCTATCCGCTAAACTATCCGAACCTCCATTGATTCTATTTGTCAATTCACTCCACAATTCATTTGATTCAATTGGGAATTGAGCACGGAATTTGGCTTGGTCTAATGCTAATTGTGCATTTTGTAAACTCATTTGTCTTAAATAATTACTATCCATACTATCAATAATTTTTCCTTTCGACTTTTATTCCCCCAACCCCCTTTTGGTTTCAAACAATTGTTTTGATTTCTGAATACTATCTGCATCACCTTCCAATACTCCCATAATGATTTGCTCTTGCTCTTCATCACTTACATTATCGGATTCAATTACTCTAACATATGTTTCCAAATCTACTCCCAATGCTTCTGCTACTGCTCCATCGAATAAATCAAATAATCCTAACATCATATTAAAAGTTTTCTGCTTTTACTTTCTTAACAATTGTTTTTTCCTTTGTTATGTATATCGTATCCTTTACAATTCCTTTGTATTGATATTCTACAACAACGTGATGCTCTCTTTTGATATTCCATAGCTCCATTCGGATATCATGCAGCTCGGTAGCCATTCCATACAAAAACGCAACTATGATTCCGAATGCTATACATCCTAATACTGCTAATAAATTTCTTTCTTGATTATTCATACTATTTAAGTTTTTCGTAAGTCATTTCAAATACATCGGGTTTACATGGATAAAATTCTCCCTTGACTCCTTTGATTATATAATCGTTTTTATCCAACATATAAGATGTCCCTTCTAATGTTTTAATAAAGTATCCAACTGGCCCACCTTCATCGCCCCATCGGTTTTCTGATATTAAACTATCACCTATAAAATTCTTAACCTCTTCAGTCATCCATCCTTTGTATTGGATTGCTTCTATTACTACGGGCTTCTTTGTATATTTTTCTACCATATTATTTTATTTTTAGGGCATTACAAATTATATCAGTAATTCTATTCAGCCTCCATTCACTCTTTTGCTCTTCAATTGTTTTCGGCTCTTCCTTCGTGTTATTGTACACATTAGTATCACCATACGAACTCCACATAGCTTGAATATAAATTTGATGTAAGTGTGGCGGAATATCCTTGAACTCACCAACTATTGTAATTGGTAACTTCGTTCCACTACCTGCTATTGTAATTGATGCATTCATTTGAGCCTTTGTACTACTCTGCATTGTTAGTTTCCCACTATCACTATTTAATGTTATACTCATATTAATTTTTATTTATTTCCCAAATATGCCATACAAATGGTCCATCAAATACTGAATCAATGTAGGTGTGTGTTAAATAATCAAATTCAAAAGGATGCCCCGTACCAATCATTTCAAAATTACGATAGCATGTTTGGTTTTGATTTGGGTCTACCAATACCCACATATACATAATACCATTTTGCATTCCAACTTTTAAAACTTGCGAATCAATTGGTAATTCAATTGTTCTTGAAAATCCATATTTGTAAATCGTTCTCATATTTTTATTTTAAATCGTATTCATACAAATGATAATCTTTTCAGGCATATCAATTTCATCTTTAGTCAACCAAAGTGTTTTACTATTGTGCTCCATAATATAATGCCCGCTATCTGTCTGCCTTCTATGTAGTAAAATAGAATAAACTGAATTACCTAAATCGTTATTCAATTTAAATTCATAATACTTATCCTCTTCAATCACACCCGTAATTGTTAATCGGTCATCGTATTTCATTCCAATTATTTTATGGATGTTATGAATTTTCAGTTTGGATTCCTTTGATTCGAAATGCACTTTATATTGTTTTAACCATTCATCCAATACCATACGAGCTTGCTGCTCTGCAACATCTTTGATTTGTTGAGCAACATTTGAATTTGGTTGATGTATGCTTATAGCCGGCGGCGGTGCAGTCGATGTTATAATCGCATTACCCATCGGCTTCGGCGGTATTGGTATATGTGGCATTTACTAAAATTAAAATAGTGATGAAAGTACTTGGAATACCATACTCAATCCCATAGTTAAAATTCCTAATCCAAATACTATTCCACAAAAGAATAGAAATGTTTCAAAATAGCTTTCGAGCTTTTCTCTTTGTTTTTCTGTAAGTTTCATAAATTATCTATTTAAGGTTTTCAATTTGTTTTTTTATATACTCTTGTTTTTGATTAAACTTTTTTCTAACAAACTCACCCAATTCATAATTATTAGGCTTTCCCTCAATATCTTCCAAAGTTATAACTATTCCATCTTTTAAAGAATTTTCATAAGATTCCAAAATGGTTTTCTTATAATAATTTTTTTCTAATTCACGTTCATTATTGTTTATCATATTAAGTGTGGTTTTGCTTCAGTTAATCCTGCGTTTGTAACTTGCACATATTCGGGTTTAAATTCTTTTAAATTAGTTGCTCCGGCATATGAAAGTGCTGAACGAACTCCATCCATCAAATCATTTATAATAAATTTAACCCCTCCCTTATATGGAACTATTGTGCTTTCACCTTCAACGTTTCTTTGTTGTTGTCCGTGAATTGTTTTAGTTTCTAATGATGCCGCACCTCTATACCTTTTATACAATCCATTTGGTTTATCAATAATATCTCCAGGTGCTTCATCAGTTCCTGCTAACAATGAACCTAACATCACAGTTGATGCTCCCACCGCTAATGCTTTAGCGATATCACCACTCATTCGGATTCCACCATCAGCCATAATTGGAACTTTTGCTACCATTTTGATTTCCTCTAAACAGGAAATATTTGGAACTCCAAATCCGGTTTTAATTCGTGTTGTACAAAGTGAACCCCCACCAATACCAACTCTTAATCCATCTGCTCCTGCTTCTTGTAAATCGATAGCAGCTTGAGCAGTTGCTATATTACCTGCTATAATATCCACTTTAGCTGGTAATCTATCTTTACACCACTTAATCATATCAATTACATTTTCGTGGTGCCCATGTGCCACATCGATAATTAAAATATTAGCACCAACCGAAGTTAATTTAGATGCTCTAACTTTATCGATTTGTTGAACTCCAATTGCTGCCATAATTGGAATTTCTTTAACTTCAGCATGCCAATCATCATACATAATTCCCCAATCCTCAAACGGACCTCCAAATCCTTCTCCGTAAATTTTGTAGTTAAGATTACTAATAATTTCACATTGAGCTTCTACATCCATAAACCTATGAACACATCCAACGCCTCCCATCAAAAACATTTTAAATGCCATCTGATATCCACACACAGTATCCATTGGAGATGCAACTATTGGATTAATAAGACCATATCTTCTACTTACTAAAGTTTTTAAATTAATATTGTTTCTACTTTCTATTTTAGAAAAATTAGGTACTAATTGAATGTCATCGTATGTTAATGCTAATTTCATAACTTATTTTTAAAATGGTAATTCATCTACTGATTCGATTAATGTATTTATAATCCAATCAGGATTATCAAATAATTTTCTATCTACGATTTTTTTTTCAGTTGAATAAAGTGTTTTAATCAATACATCTATACCCTTCATACCGGCATCTTGATATTTGAATACTGATAATTTTGCTGTATTCGTTTTTGATGGATTCGATACTATTTGCCAAGTATAGTTATCACCCTCCAATGTCAAATCCCTACCTATGTAAGTGATGCCGTATTCATATCCACTTTTGTGATAAGCACCATTTATTTTTTCAGGATTCTTAAACTTTATAGAATTGTATAATTCTTTTAATACAACGTCTTGCCAATCGATACTGCTTGATTCGAATTGTTTTAAGCTATTTATAATATCACCCATTATTTTTAAAGTATCTATTTGACTTTGCTCTTCCATTGTTATTAATTTTCATCATCATTCCCTTTTCTAAATTTTTTAGATTTGGATTTTTGGAATTTTTCTTTTTTACTATCCATTGAATCCAATCTAACTTTTCGAGCCAACTTACCTATGTTTTTTACGGGCTGAAAGTTTTCCAAATAATCAAAATCTTCTTCGATTTGTCTTAAACTTTTACTTTTTGCCATAAGATTAATCCTTTAAAAAATCTCTTTTACGCTTTTAAAATTAAAACTTCTCCATCCTTCTTTTTCCAAATCAAATACAGTAATCAAATCAGTTTCGATTACGTTTCCGTTCTCATCTAACTTTACAACTTTATCTGTTTTTGGGTGTTGTGCTTCTGGTATTTTACTTAACATTTTTGTACATACCATTTTACGGTCACTACCATCAGCCTTTGTGAATGTCAAAGTAACTTCTTCTGTTTGTAATTTTTCTAATAACTCTGCTTTTGTAATTTCTAAATTCATAACTTGTTTATTTTTATTTTAATTAAATTTGAAATGAGTGGCTAACTGCGGTTGGAGCCATTGTTAATTGTAACGCTAATATTTCATCAATTAAATCTTCAACTATCATTCTGAAATTTTTAATTGATTTCATTACTTCTTTATTAACTTCTTTACGGCTACTAAATCTATCTTCATCCCACAACAATATGTGAAACATAGTATCATTAACAGCTTTCCAATTATGCCCTGGAATTAATACATTTAATTCCCACTTTGGTTTATGTGGTAAATTTAAATTAATTATATCAGCCATATATTTTGTTTCATATGCATTATGTATCGGATTAACTATACATAACCCTTTATAGGTAAAGCCACTTATTTTTTCCCAACCACGTATTTTCATAATTTATTGATTAATAAATTTGAATGTATTGATTTTTACGATAATCTTTTTTTTCTTTTTCAGATTGCTTCCAATTTTCAATAATTTGTTCAGCCTGTGATTGATATTTAAATGGATACGAACCACTTTGCCAAACTTTGAAAGGTAGATAAAAATAATTTGTTTTATACCATACACGCTTTTGTGGTAAATATTGAGTTTCTCCATTATATACCCAAGTCTGAATACGATATTTTGGTTTAGCGTTTAATTCAAATACCATCGCTCCCAATAGTATTAGTAACATAAACTTACTTTTGTTCATTTGTTTTTACCTTATTATTTTTTATTTTTTGTTCTAATTTTGCAATTTTACTTTTATAACTTTCAATAGCTACACTACGACTCCACTTACCCATATTGTTTACGGGTATCATATCTTCATAGTACTTTAATTTTTCTTTTAACTCTTTGAGTTCTTTGAATAGTGCCATAGGTAACCTCCTTTCTTTTTGGTTTGTTATAGTGTAAATTTAATAAAACTTTTTCAATTTTCCAAATTATTCTTAATCTTTTAACCTACCATAACCTCGTACTGCATTTTTGTATCTTGGTTCTTCTAAAGTACTAACTTTAACACCTTCGTACCTATTTGCTGCGTGTATAAAATATGTGTTACCAATAAATACGCCAGTATGCCAACCCGATGGTGATGCTTTACTTCTGAAAAATATCAAATCACCAATTTGTAAACTATCCTTTTTAATTCGTTGGGTTTGATTCCATTGTTTATATGCTACGTTTTCCAAATCTTTGTTATAAACATCTTTGTATAAACGTTTATTGAATTGTGAACAATCAATACCTGCTTCAGTTTTACCTCCTAACTTATAAGGCTTTCCAATCCAATGAGTCATAAAGTTATTCAAAATGGTATCAGCGGTTAATACATCCTCAAATCCACCCGTTGCTTTTTTTGTTTGTGCCATTGAAGTTATACCTAGCATAACTAAAATGGCTATAATAATTATTTGTTTCATACTTAACTTTAATCCCACCAACCCCTCATATCCGAACCATCGTACCAATCATCCCATAGCATTCCAGACTTTTTGAATTGTTTCATATCACGACCTTTAAAAATTTCCCACAACTCTTTCCATTCTGCATCTTCAATTTGTTGTGCTTTTTTGAAAACTTTTGTATTATGAATTCTTTCAGCTTTAGTCATTTTATCTACCACTTCATACCTATCACCGCCGATTGGTTCAAATTCTAAATCGTAAATAGCTAACGAACCCAATTGAGCTTCAGCTCTATCAATATAATCATCATCTATTTTTGATTTCAATAATTGAATTGCTCTTCTAATCTTTGCAACCTTTTTATCTCTACTAATTGGAACTTCATAACCACTTTGTAATTTCGATTCCATAATTACCAAAGAACGATGTAGCATTTGTAATGTGAAATGATAATCCCACCATTGGTGATTCCATAATTCTTTTCTGAATCTCCATACATTTTTTACAAACAATGGGATATCATAACGAATAGCGGACCAAACTTTCCATAATTTGGTATCATACCAAACTAACTTCTCTACACTTTCAAAAAATGATTTATTTGTTTCTATTTTCATAACCTTAATGTTTTGAACGGCCTCTACCTAATTTTTCTAAATCTCTGTATGAACCGCTCTTTTTTGTTTTTTTAATAAACGTTTTAGTTTTTTCATCATATAGTGGTGCATTATACATTTCATATCCTATCCAAATAAATGTACCAATTATACCAATTAAAATATATTCCATATTATTAGTTTTTCATTATTTTATATCTACGATGCCTTTCCTCTTCACTTAACAATTCGGTATAGCTGTGAGCAATATTTACTTTTGTACAAATTTCAGGCATCTTTTGATTTCTGAAATAATTGTTAATGTATCCCATCATATTTGCTGAACCAATTGGGTTAGCCGAATGTACAAAGATTTGTGGTAGCGGAATATTTTTAGTCATACTCTCTGCTACCAAAAATCTTGCACAATCCATTCCCGTTTTTTCATCGATTCTTTTATAATCCAATTCAAAATGTGGTTTTGTGTTTGTATAATATTCTTGCATAGCACTTTCACCCAAATCGTGGTCTAAAGAAATTACTTCGTAACTTTCTAAACCATTCATTTTTATGTGTGCTATAAATTCATCGTAATTACGCACAACTTCCCAATCACCTTCTGTTGGAATTCTTACGTCATCCAAATACAAATATATTTTATTCCTCTTCATTGTGTATAAATTCTAATTCTCTATTAGCAAAATCATA
>JACCDL010309307.1_pt1 | contig 56325 bp, 53 predicted proteins | sample 7441931 | NCBI WGS metagenome assembly JACCDL01 (sample SAMN15323437, study PRJNA562643) | freshwater metagenome | isolation source: river surface water | place: USA:Blue River Watershed | collected 2017-08-16
AAGGGGATTGCCGCGCCGCCGCCCTTGCCTCGGCGGCGCGCCACCCTTATCGGCCAGCCATGAGCATCCAGCCTTCAGATTCGATCCTGATCGTCGATTTCGGCAGCCAGGTTACCCAGCTGATCGCGCGCCGCGTGCGCGAGGCCGGGGTCTATTCCGAAATCGCCCCGTTCAGCCACGCCGCTGCCGCCTTTGCGCGGATCAAGCCCAAGGGGATCATCCTTTCGGGCGGTCCGGCCTCGGTGCTCGATGCGAACGGCCCGCGCATTCCGGACGAGATCCTGACCAGCGGCCTGCCGATGCTGGGCATCTGTTATGGCCAGCAGGCGCTGATGCACCAGCTGGGCGGCGAAGTGCTGCAGGGTGACAGTGGCGAGTTTGGCCGCGCCTTTATCGAGATTTCGGACCGCTGCGTGCTGTTCGACGGGCTCTGGGCCGAGGGTGAAAGCCATCAGGTCTGGATGAGCCATGGTGACAAGGTGACCGCGCTGGCCCCCGGCTTCCGCCCGGTCGCCAGCTCGCCCGGCGCGCCCTATGCGGTGATCGCGAACGATGAGAAGCGCATCTATGCGATGCAGTTCCATCCCGAGGTGGTGCACACCCCCGATGGCGGCAAGCTGCTCAAGAATTTCGTCCGTCATGTCTGCGGCCTGGCCGGGGATTGGACCATGGCCGAATTCCGCAAGACCAAGATCGAGGAAATCCGCGCCCAGGTCGGCAAGGGCAAGGTGATCTGCGGCCTGTCGGGCGGCGTCGACTCCGCCGTTGCCGCCGTGCTCATCCACGAGGCGATTGGCGATCAGCTGACCTGCGTCTTCGTCGATCACGGCCTGATGCGGATGGGCGAAGCCGATCAGGTCGTCAGCCTGTTCCGCGGCCATTACAACATTCCGCTGGTGCACAAGGATGTCTCGGCGCTGTTCCTGAACGGCCTGGCCGGCGTGACCGACCCTGAGGCCAAGCGCAAGTTCATCGGCAAGACCTTCATCGATGTGTTCGAGGAAGAAGCCAAACAGGTGGGCGGGGCCGATTTCCTGGCCCAGGGCACGCTCTACCCCGATGTGATCGAGTCCGTCTCCTTCACCGGCGGGCCTTCGGTCACGATCAAGAGCCACCACAACGTGGGCGGGCTGCCCGAGCGCATGAACATGCAGCTGGTCGAACCCTTGCGCGAACTGTTCAAGGATGAAGTGCGCGAGCTGGGCCGCGAGCTGGGCCTGCCCGATGTCTTCGTGGGCCGCCATCCCTTCCCAGGGCCGGGTCTGGCGATCCGCATCCCCGGCGAAGTCACACGCGAGCGTTGCGATGTGCTGCGCAAGGCCGATGCGATCTACCTGGAAGAAATCCGCAATGCCGGGCTTTACGATGCGATCTGGCAGGCCTTTGCCGTGCTCCTGCCGGTCAAGACCGTGGGCGTGATGGGCGATGGCCGCACTTACGACAACGTCTGCGCTTTGCGCGCCGTGACCAGCACCGATGGCATGACCGCCGATATCTATCCCTTCGATGCCGCCTTCCTCAGCCGCGTCGCGACCCGGATCATCAACGAGGTCAAGGGTATCAACCGCGTGGTCTATGACTATACCTCAAAGCCGCCCGGCACGATCGAGTGGGAATAAGCCGCTAAGAGCCGCCGTGTCGGGTCGCTAGCCACCGGTCCAAAGGCCGGGCTGACGGCAGGCCCTGTCGCGCCTAGCGGCAGGGGATGGAATGGACCCCGACCCGCGCCGCCGGCCTGGCCCGGCTGGCTGAATTCCTCCCCTATGCGGGACGCGCCTATGCCGATCGCCGCAATCTTGACCTCGGCCCGGCTGACCGCAGCAATGTGTCGGCGCTTTCGCCCTGGCTGCGCCGCCGGCTGATCACCGAGGAAGAGGTAATCGCGGCGGTCCTGGCCCGCCACAGCGCTGCAGCTGCTGAAAAGTTCATCCAGGAAGTGGCCTGGCGGACCTATTGGAAGGGCTGGCTTGAATTGCGGCCCGGCACGCTGGAGCGGTTCAATGCCGAGCGGATCGCGCTCAAGGCCGCGCTCGAACGCGATCGCGGCCTGGCAGCGCGGTTCGCCCGCGCAACCGATGGCGCAACCGGAATCGCCTGCTTCGATGCCTGGGTGGAAGAGCTGCGCAGCCTTGGCTGGATCCACAACCATGCGCGGATGTGGTTTGCCAGCGTGTGGATTTTCACCCTGGGCCTGCCGTGGCAGCTGGGCGCCGATTTCTTTTACAAACACCTGCTCGATGCCGATCCGGCTTCCAACACGCTGTCGTGGCGCTGGGTCGCCGGGCTGCATACTCAGGGCAAGCATTACCTGGCCCGCGCCGAGAATATCGCTCGCAATACGGCCGGGCGGTTTGCGCCATATGGGCAACTCAACGAAGCCGCACTGCCGCTGGCCGAAGCAGAGCCGCCCTTGCCCGCCGCGCCGCTGGCCGCTGCGCAGCGCCACGATGGCGGCCCCTGCGCGCTCTTGCTGACCGAGGAAGACCTTCATCCGGAAAGCTGGGACCTGGCGGGAGAGGTGCGGGCGATTGCCATGCTTCCCAGTGCTTCTGTTGCAGTGCCAGACAGCCCTGCTGCGCGGTTCTCGGTGGGGGCGCTAGACGATGCCGCGGCGCGGGCAGTGGCCCACTTCGGGGTGCCTTGCATGATGGTTGCGGCCGCAGACCTGCCGACCTGGTTGGCCGGGCAGGGACTGTCGACGCTGATTACAGCGCAGGCGCCAGCGGGCCTGATCCGGTGGCAGCTTGATGACCTTGCGGTGCGGCTGGCCGCTGGCGGCGCGCAGCTGATTGAGCAGCGGCGGGCCTGGGATGATCTGCTTTGGCCCCGCGCCACTGCGGGGTTCTTCAAGCTCAAGACCAGCCTGCCCGCAGTGATTGCCCGGCTGGTGCCGGATCTCGCGCAGCCACGGCTGCTCTAGGCAATTCAGCCCGGCCAGGGCCGCGCCGGCAGCCGCGATCGCGGCAAAGCGATTCGACCCTGTGGATAACTTGAGGTAAGCGGAGGGCTCAGGCGATTCGCACAAGCGGCGGTCGCAGATGCGTCATTCTCTCTGGGGAGGAGAGGGCAATTGAGCTTTGAAGATTACAAGAGCCTTGTCGCCCAAAGCGAAAGTGTTGGCGCGGCGCTGATGTGTGCGCGCGTTGCCAACAACCTCTCGCTTGAGGAAATGGCTGCGCGGACCAAGGTCAGCACGCGGTTCCTGCGCGCGCTTGAGGATGACGATTTTTCGATCTTTGCCAGCCGCATCTACATCATGGGTTTCGCCAAGGCCTATGCCAAGGTCGTTGGCCTGGACATCGAAGGCGTGGCCGCGTCGCTGCGCCGCCAGCTCTCGGCCCAGTAACTAGAGCGCGACGAACTTTCCGGCCGCGCGGTCCTTCCGCACTTTCAATCCATCAAACACCTGGCCGCTCATGGCGATCCAGACCCCCGGCGTGGCGGTTTGGACGCAGGCAAAGGCCATGCCCAGGTTGAATGGCGCGTCTGTCTCGGCAAAGCGCGCCGGACTGAGCGCGCCGGTCAGGCAGATGGTCTTGCCGGGCACTTCGGCTGCCAGCACCCTGGCCGTCTCGGTCATCGTATCGGTCCCGTGGGTGACGACGATCCGGCTTTCCGGCGCTTCGCGTGCGGCAGAGGCGATCGCTGCGCGATCAGTATCGGTCAGTTCCAGACTGTCCTTGCGCATCAGTTCCACCACCCGGCATGGCAGGGCGACCCGCGCCTCGGCCAACAGCGCGGGAATCCCGCTGTCAACGATCTGGTATTCCGACAGCGCGTCGAAATAGTTCTTGTCGATCGTGCCGCCGGTGGTGAGGACGAGGATGCCTGTGGTCATGCCTCGCCATACCCCTGCTCAGGGGCGGAAAGCCACCCCGGTCATCGCTTCGGACTTGTCCCACAGCGCTGCCGCCAGCGCCGTGTCGCAGATATGCGGCCAGACCCCGCTTGCGAGTGGCGGCGGATCGCTGACAAGCATGCCAATGTTGCAATCCTCGCAATAGACCCCGCCCATGCCATCGAGCAGCGCCGAGGTGGCGCACCAGACCGAGGTTGATGCCCCTTCCGCCGGGGTCTTGAACATCGGGTGGACCTTACCTTCGGCATCGAACCAGCCCATCGCCTTTTGCTCGTCGATCGTCAGGTGGCGTTGCAGTGGTGTCACGATCCCTCCGGGGTGGACGGAAAAAGCGCGCAGGCCATGGGGCGCGCCCAGCTTGTCAAGCTGCAGCGCAAACAGGGCATTGGCAGATTTGGCCTGCCCATAGGCCAGCCACTTGTCATAGGCGCGATGTTCGAAGCTCGGATCATCAAGCGACAAGCCATTGAGGCGGTGGCCGATCGACGAAACCGATACCAGCCGCGCACCTTGTGCAGCCTTGATGAGCGGCCAGAGCCTCGCCGTCAGCTGGAAATGGCCGAGGTGGTTGGTGGCGAACTGGCTTTCATAACCGCGCGCATCGCGGGCCAGCGGGCAGGCCATGATCGCGGCGTTATTGATGATGATGTGCAGCTGGCCGGTTCGGCGGGCGACTTCCTCGGCGCAGGCGTCGATCGAGGCGGGGTCCGAAAGGTCAAGCTCAAGGATTTCAAAAGCGCCGCTAACACCGGCCAGATCGGCCGCCGCCTTGTCGGGTCGCCGTGCACCGATAAGGACGCGGGCGCCGGCAGATGCGAGGGCGCGCACCACCTCGGTGCCAAGTCCCGAATATCCGCCCGTCACGAAGGCGATCTTGCCGGTCAGGTCGATCCCCGCAACCACGTCCATCGCGGTTGAGCGGTAGCCGAAAGGTGAACCTATTGGTGCCTGGGCCGTGGCCATCATGCTCTCCCCGCACGTTATTCCACGCAAGGTGCGGCGCAACGGCGCCTTTGGCAAGGTGGAATAGGCTTAGCGTTCGGTCTGCTTGGCGCGCCGATAGGGGACGAAGTCACCCAGATTGATGAACCCGGTGGTGAAGTGGCCAACCCGATCAACCGTATGGATCATATCGAGCCGGCAGAGCTGACTGCCGCTGGGGCGGATCACCAGGATATCATCGGAATCGAGGTCTTCGGGGTTCTTGGGCCGGTTCACGTAAAGCGTGCTGCCCGAACGATAGACCAGGGCCACGCCATCGATAATTTCCATATCGCGGGTGTCGCTGGTCGAGATGCAGGTGGTCGGCTTACCGGCCACCCGGCCTTCGAGCAGCTTTTCAAGCCGCTGCTGCGGGGTCAGCTTCGGTTTGGCGGAGAGGGCGCTTCCGCCGGCGACCAGCGCCGAGGCGGCAAGGACAATGGCAAGGGCACGCATGGGGGTTCTCCGAATGATCAGGCTTGCAAGATTAGCACAGGATGCTGAACTGCGCCTGACAAATCACGCTGTCCCGCCGACCGTGAGGCCATCGACCAGCAGGCTGGGTTGGCCAACTCCGGCGGGGACCGACTGGCCACCCTTGCCGCAGATGCCAACGCCTTCGTCAATCGCCAGGTCATTGCCGATGCCCGAAACCTTGGTCAGCACGGTCGGCCCATCGCCAATCAGCGTCGCGCCCTTGATTGGTGCGCCCAGCTTACCGTTTTCGACCAGGTAAGCCTCGGTGCAGGAAAACACGAACTTGCCCGAAACGATATCGACCTGCCCGCCGCCAAAGCTCTTGGCGAAGATGCCCTTCTTCACGCGGCTCAGCAGCTCGGCCGGATCGTCATTCCCGGCGCGCATGAAGGTGTTGGTCATGCGCGGCATCGGGGCATGAGCATAAGATTCGCGGCGACCATTGCCGGTGGGCTCTACCCCCATCAGCCGGGCATTGAGCCGGTCCTGCATATAGCCTTTCAGGATCCCGTCCTCGATCAGCACGGTCTCGGCTGTAGGCGTGCCCTCATCGTCGATGGAGAGCGAGCCGCGGCGGCCCTGGCCGTTCACGCCCAGCAGGGTGCCATCGTCAACCACGGTCACCCCCGGCGCAGCGACGCGCTGGCCGATCTTGCCCGAAAAGGCGCTGGTGCCCTTGCGGTTGAAATCGCCTTCAAGCCCGTGGCCAACCGCCTCGTGCAGCAGCACGCCGGGCCAGCCTGGGCCGAGCAGGACAGTCATCTCGCCGGCAGGGGCGGCAACGCTTTCCAGGTTGACCAGTGCCTGGGCCAGCGCAGAGTCGATCGCGCGGTTCCAGGTTTCAGGCGCGAACAGGTCGTCATAGAGCCGGCGTCCGCCGATGCCGAAGCTGCCGGTTTCGCGCCGCCCGTTCTGTTCGGCAACGATTCCGACATTAAGCCGCACCAGCGGGCGCACGTCGGTGGCAACAAAGCCATCGGGGCGGACGATCTCCACTACCGACCACGAGGCGGCAAGGCTGGCCGAAACCTGCACCACCCGCGGATCGCGGGCACGGGCGGCGGCGTCGATCATCTCCAGCAGCTTCACCTTTTCAGCAAAGGGGATCAGGTCAAGCGGCGAGGCATCGGTATAGAGCTTGCGGTTGCTGGCGCGCGGCGGAGCGGCCAGCTTGTTGGCGGCCGGATCGAGCAAGGCCAGGGTCTGTCCGGCGCGGCGGATCGCATCGGCGCTGATCTCGTTGGCATGGGCAAAGCCGGTCATCTCGCCCGAAACGCCGCGCAGGCCGAACCCGGCCTCGCGAGCATAGTCGGCGGTCTTCAGCCGGCCGTCGTCGAACCCGAAGGTCTCGCTCGCAGTATATTGCAGGAACAGTTCGCCATCGTCGCAGCGGGCCAGTGCCTCGCGGGTGATGGCCTGGGCTTGGGCGGGATCAAGCTGGCGATAGAGCAGGGCGCGCGGATCGATGGTCATGCCACCGATATAGGTGGCTTAGCGGCTGGCGCCAGAGGCTACGTCATCCAGTTGCGCCGGATCGACGCCATCGGCCGGGCCGCCCTGCAGCACGAAGCGCTTGTCGCAATAGCCGCAATCGACATAGCCGCGCTCGTCGATTTCCAGCCAAACGCGCGGGTGGCCCAAGGCTGCGCCGCCACGGATATCTTTGGCGCCATCGCAGGAAACGCGGGTGGTGGTGACGGTTGCGGTTTCGGGCTGGTTGCTCATGGCGCCGCCCTTTAGCAGGCGCGCGCGGCGATTTCCAGACTACTGGTAATTCAGCGTCAGGGTGAAATTGCCCTGATAAATGCCGGGCGTCTGGTTTGCCCCCACCCGCAACCTGGCCCCGACCGGAAACTGGAACATGCCGGTGGCCGAGCCAATCCGGAAAGCCAGCGGGGCCACGGTCAAATTGGTGGTCGGCGTGCTGCCGATCACGAAGCTGTCCATCGTCATGGTTTGCGTGCCGCCGACCCGGGTCAGGGTCCGGCTGGTTGCATTGATGGAAATGGTCAGGGCCTGGTTGAAGCTGCCTTTGCCGGCGAACGAAGCTGGCTGGTGGGCCGGCCCGGATACCAGCCGGACCCCGCCGGTTGCCGTGCGTGCGCCAGACGGCGCAATGGTTACGGTCCCGGCCGTTGTGCCCGGTGCGATCCGGCCGAAAACCAGATCGTCGACTTTGAAGAAACTGAGCTGGGTCACGATCACGGCTTCTGCCGGAAGCTGCAAGGTGGCCCGCTCGCCCGCCCACAGGGGGGCTGGTGCCGTCAGTCCGGCGAGGGTGAGTAAAGCCGCAAGCCAACGGCCAACGCTGCGCATCCCCGGCGCAAACAGATGGCGATGGCGACGATCCACTCCCGATTTCTCCTTCACTTCAGGCGATTGCCTATCAAGATATGCTTACTTTACGGTAAAGTCCTGCGCCTCGGTCGATGTCCGAAGCGCGCTTTCCGATAGCCGGACACCGGTGAAGGGCTGCTCTGCGATTATGGTTAACGTGCGGGTAGCAGATGCCGGCTTGCTGGGGCTTTACGGCGCGCCAATCCTGCCGCAAGAGCAGGGCTATGGAACAGCCTGCCGCCATTCGCATCCGTGACCTCGTCAAACGCTACGCCCCCGCCGGTCAGGGTGAGGGCAAGCTTGCCTTGAAAGGCGTGTCTTTTGATGTGCCGCAGGGCGAAATCTTCGGCCTGCTTGGCCCGAACGGCGCGGGCAAATCGACCCTGATCAATATCCTTGCCGGGATGGTGATGAAGACCAGCGGAACTGCTGAAATCTGGGGTTTTGATATCGATAAGGATCCCCGCAACGCCAAGCGTTCGATCGGGATTGTCCCGCAGGAAATCGTCTTTGATCCGTTCTTTACGCCGATCGAGGTGCTGGATATCCAGGCCGGGCTTTACGGCGTGCCCAAGGCGGCGCGGCGCAGCCTGGAATTGCTGGGGCAGGTGCATCTTTCAGACAAGGCCAACGCCTATTCGCGCACCCTTTCGGGCGGCATGAAGCGCCGCCTGCTGATCGCCAAGGCGCTGGTCCATCAGCCGCCGGTGATCGTGCTGGATGAGCCAACCGCCGGGGTCGATGTCGAACTGCGCCGCCAGCTGTGGGAACTGGTCAGCGATCTCAACGCCCATGGGGTGACCGTGGTGCTGACCACCCATTACCTCGAAGAGGCGGAGGAGCTGTGCAACCGCATTGCGATTATCAATCATGGTGAACTGATCGCCAACAAGCCGACCCGCGAACTGGTCGAAATGGCGCGTGAAAAGGTCGTGGTGGTCACGGTTGATACCCCCGCGGCGGAATGCCCGGTCCATCCGGCATTCCTGAAGTGCGAAAAGTCTGGCGATCACACGCTGGAGATCACTTACGACAAGGATCGCAGCAACGCGGGTGAAGTCCTGTCGCTGATCCAGGGCATGGGTTTTGGCATTGTTGACGTCAGCACCCGCGAGGCTGACCTCGAGGACGTCTTCGTCAGCCTGACCAGCAGCGCGGCCCAGGCGGCGTGAGCGTGGGCCGAGAATTGACCCATCCCCACCCCCTCCCGCAAGCGGGAGGGAGGAGGCTAGCGTTGCAATATCCCCCTCCCGCTTGCGGGAGGGGTTAGGGGTGGGCCCTTGGCGAGCTATGGCAACTTCAAGGTGCGCAATACCTCCCGGGCCCGTGAACTTCGCCTTGCGGCAACACCGGCCGAGCGTCTGTTATGGCAATACCTCTCCCGCTCGCAGCTTGGGTTCAAGTTCAGCCGCCAGATGCCGGTCGGCCCGTTCTTTGCAGATTTCTTGTGCCGCGAGCGAATGGTGATTGTTGAGCTCGATGGATTTTCGCATGACGTTCAGCCACAGCGCGATCTCCAGCGGGATGGCTACCTCAAGCAGGCAGGATACCAGGTGCTCCATTTTTCAAATGCTGACGTGCTTGGTAATGTCGCGGGCGTGATCGCGGCAATCTCGCTCGTGCTCGCTGAAGGGCCCACCCCCAGCCCCTCCCGCAAGCGGGAGGGGGGACTATGAGCCACGATGTCATCATCGTCGGATCGGGCGCGGCGGGGCTGACCGCGGCGCTGGAACTGGCCGAACGGGTCAAGGTGCTGGTCCTGGCCAAGGGCGAGCTGACCGGCGGATCGACGGCCTGGGCCCAGGGCGGAATCGCCGCCGTGCTCGATGCCGGCGATACCTTTGAAAACCACATCCGCGATACCATGGTCGCCGGGGCGGGCCTCAACCGCCGCGAAACGGTGGAGTTCGTGATCGAACGCGCCCCCCATGCGATTGACCGCCTGGTCGAACTGGGCGTTCCCTTCAATACCGAGGGGAAGGATCTCCACCTCACGCGGGAGGGCGGGCACAGCCATCGTCGGATCGTCCATGTCGATGATGCGACCGGCCGGGCGGTGCTGGATGCCTTGCTGCGCGCGGCAGAGACCCATCCCAACATCACCCTGCTGCCGCACCGCGCCTGCATTGATCTGATCACCGGGCGGCACGAGGAGCGCTATTCCGGTTCGGGCCGGGTCTGGGGCGTCTATGCGCTGAACGAGCAGACCGGCAAGGTTGAGGTGCATACCGCGCGGGCCACGATCCTGGCGACGGGTGGAGCGGGGCGGGTCTATCAATTCAGCACGGCGCCGCGCGGCGCGACGGGTGATGGCATCGCCATGGCCTGGCGCGCGGGTTGCCGGGTTGCCAATATGGAAATGATGCAGTTCCATCCGACCTGCCTCTACAACCTTGGCGTGAAGAACTTCCTGATCACCGAGGCGGTGCGCGGCGAAGGCGGGCGCTTGCTCAACCCCAGGACCGGGCACCGCTATATGCCCGACTACGACGAGCGGGCCGAACTGGCCCCGCGCGATATCGTCGCCCGCGCCAATGACAGCGAGATCAAGCGAGACGGGCTTGACTATGTTCACCTCGATATCAGTCACCAGCCGGTGGATTTTGTGAAGGGGCACTTCCCCACGATTTACGAAAAGCTGCTGGGCCTTGGTATCGATATGACCAAACAGCCGATCCCGGTCGTGCCGGCGCAGCATTACACCTGCGGCGGGATCATTATCGACCTGGCCGGGAGGACCGATCTGCCGGGCCTCTACGCTGCAGGCGAATGCACCGAGAGCGGTTTGCACGGTGCCAACCGTCTCGCCTCGAACAGCTTGCTCGAATGTTTCGTTTTCGGAGAGGCGGCGGCGGCGGATATTCTTGCGCGTTGGGAAAGCTTCGCGACCCCGCCACCGGTCCGCGCCTGGGATGAAAGCCGAGTCACAGACAGCGACGAAGAAGTGATCATTCAGCAAAACTGGACCGAGATCCGCCGCTTCATGTGGAACTATGTCGGCATTGTCCGCACTACCAAACGGCTGGAACGCGCGGCGCACCGGATCAAGTTGCTGATGGAGGAAGTGGACGATTATTACGGCCACTTCCGCGTTTCGACTGACCTGATCGAACTGCGCAACCTGCTGCAATGCGCTGAACTGATCGTGCGGTCCGCGTTGGAGCGCAAGGAAAGCCGTGGGCTGCACTTCACGCTTGATTATCCCAAGCTGCTTCCTGAAGCGCGCGATACCGTGCTTGTTCCGTAATAGCCAACGGGCCGCTCCCTCACAAAAGCGGCCCGCTCTGGCAGTCGCTAGCTGGAACCTGTCGTTCGGTCAGTAGCGCGTGTTAGCGGCCGATCTGGCTGCCGCTCTTTTCGTCAGGCTGGCCGGCTTTGCGGGTAACGCCCTGACCGCCCTGGTTTTGGTTTGGGCTCTGGTTTGCCATTCGATTATCCTTTCGGCCTGTCCCGCGGGTATTGGGGGACATCCTAACAACCGGACGGCCTGGCTATCGTTCCGGGTGTAACGCCGGATCGGGGCTGGCGTGGGACCAAAAAATCGGGACTATGACGCAACGAAGCCTTGGAATTTGGCGATTTCGCAAAAGAACTGAACGTTGAAGGGAAGCAGGATGCCACAAGTCACCGCCAACGGAGTCGCGCTTGAGGTTGAACGGTATGGCGATCCGGCCAATCCGCCACTGCTTCTCATCATGGGGCTGGGAGCGCAGTTGACGCTCTGGCCGATTGAGCTGGTCGAGGCGCTGGTGGCCCGCGGCTATCACGTGATCCGTTATGACAACCGCGACATCGGGCTTTCGACCAAGTTTACCGAGCACGGCGTGCCCAATGTGCGCAAGGTGGTTCTGATGCGGCTGTTCGGGCTGCGTCCCAAGCTGCCCTACCGCCTTACCGACATGGCGGCCGATGCCGTTGGCCTGCTTGATGCCCTGGGGATCGACAAGGCCCATATCGTCGGCGCATCGATGGGCGGAATGATCGCCCAGCTGGTGGCGGCAACCTATCCGGAGCGGACGCTGTCACTCACCTCGATCATGTCGACCACGGGCAACCGCCGGGTCCCACCCGCAAAGCCAGAAGCCTTCAAGGCGCTGACCACTCCGCCTCCGGCCAATGCCACGCTGGAGCAGATCGTACCCCATGTGACGCGGATTGCCCGCGCCATCGGCAGCCCGGCCTATCCGACCGCGCAGGACCGTCTGGTTGATCGCATCACCCGCGATTTCCAGCGCAGCTTCCACCCGACCGGGGCAGGGCGCCAGCTGGCCGCGATCATCGACGATGGCTGCCGCCGGTCGCGCCTGAAAAACGTCACCGCGCCCAGTCTGGTGATCCACGGCGTTGATGATCCGTTGGTGCGGGTTGAAGGCGGTCGGGATACGGCGGCGCATATTGCCGGAGCCAGGCTGCACGAAATCCCCGGCATGGGCCACGATCTGCCGCTGGAATTGGTCGACGAAGTCGCCGATGCGATCGCCGGGGTGGCGCGCTAGTCGGCCAGTCCAGCGGCACCGGGCGGCGGAGCGTTGAGCCGTTCGGCGACCTGCCGGGCCACCCGGGGCTGATTGGCGATGCTGGCATAAAGCGACTGCGCATTCGCCTGGTTGCCCAGCGCCGCTTCGACATCGCCTTCCAGCAGGACCACCGCGGGAACCGCCCGCTTGAATGGCGCCGGCACGGCCTGAAGCGTCGCTCGTGCCTGGGCCCAGCGCTTGTTCGCAGCGTCCAGCCGGGCCGACATGAACCGCAGCAAGGGGAGGCGCGGGTGACGCGCCAGGGCCGGCCGCAGGACCTTCTGCGCTTCTTCCAGCTGGCCGAGATCGATCAGGATGTCGACAACATTGGCCTGGGGGATGGCCAGTTCGGGATAGGTCTTGGCCGCAAGCCGATAGGGCTCCAGCGCGCCCTCAGGATTGCCTTCTGCCAGCCTGCTCTCGCCCAGCAACATCAGCGATTCGTAATGCTGCGGATCAGCGGCAAGTGCTTCTGCCACATGCTGATTGACGGCCTCCCACTCGCCCAGCATCGCCATCAGGCGGCCAGCCCGGGCGTGCAGGTTCGGCGATTGGGGGTAACGGGCCAGAGCCGTCATGACCTCTTGCTCGGCCTTTTCAAATTGCCGCTCTTCCATCAGCGCCCAGACCAGCAGCCAGGCGCGCTGTTCGGCTTCCGTTTCGGCTGGCTTTGCCTGCTCTAGAAAATCACGAGCGAAGCGTGCCCGGCGTTGCAGGATCAGCGCCCGCGCCCGGTGCGTGACCCATTCTGGAGTCTCGCCGGTGATCGCCCGCCATTCATCGAGATAGCGTTCGGCTGAGTATCCATCCTCCAGCTCCAGCTCGACCTTTGCCAGGCGACGAACCGTCTCAATCGAGTTTGCGTCCTGCTTGCGTAAGACCAACAGCGCGTCGCGCGCTTCGGTATAGCGCCGCTGGGAAAGCGCCCGATCAATCTCCGTCAGTTGGGTGGCGGGCGCCGGGCCACAGCTGCCAAGCACGGCAAGGGTCAGCAGCGCGGGCAAGGAATGCTTCCAGATCATGGTCTGCGGGCATACTGAAAATTGGTTAGCAGGCGGTTTCGAAATGAGAAAAGGGAGGCCGAGGCCCCCCTTTTCCGTTTTCCATTCCAGGCTTGTCAGGCCCCTTGGTTGTCCGCCTTGCGCTTGCGCTTGCGACGCCCCCAGGCTGCAGCAACCGCACCCAGGCCGAACAATCCTAGCATGCCCGGTTCGGGAACCTCGGTGCCGCCCGGCGGATAGCCACCGCCGCCACCACCGCCCGGATCTCCGCCGCCGCCCGGCGGGTAGCCGCCGCCGCTGCCGTCGCCGCCGCCCGGCGGGTAGCCGCCACCGCCACCTGTGGTGTCGTCGTCGTCACCCGGCGGGTAGCCACCGTTTCCTGGGCCGACGTCGTAAGACTTGGTGCTTTTCTTGGAGCCTGAACCATAGCCACCGTCGTCGCCGCCAGATCCATACTTCGAGCCCTTCTTCGAGCCCGAACCATAACCGTCGTCGTCGCCACCGGAGCCGTACTTCGAACCCTTCTTCGAGCCCGAACCGTAGCCATCGTCGCCGCCGCCGGAGCCGTACTTCGAACCCTTCTTGGAGCCCGAACCGTAGCCATCGTCGCCGCCGCCCGAGCCGTACTTCGAACCCTTCTTGGAGCCCGAGCCATAGCCATCGTCGTTGCCGCCGGAGCCGTACTTCGAACCCTTCTTGGAACCACTGCCGTAGCCATCGTCACCGCTGCCGGACCCGTACTTGGAACCATACTTCGAACCGGATTTCGAACCGGACTTCGAGCCCGATTTCGAACCGGACTTTGCCCCGGACGCCGAACTCTTCTTGGAATCGCTGCCGGCCGATCCGCCATAGGTGCCATAGGTCCCGTAGCTGCCGTAAGCGATCCGGTCTGCCGCAGCCGTGCCAAGGTCCGTGGCCTGGCCGGGGTTGTTCATCGTGATGGTCCCGCCCGTCTTGGGTAGGGCGGCCGCCTGCGCGGTGGCACTAAGGCCGCCGACGCTCATGGCCAGGGCAACGCCAAGGAATGACGTTTCCTTCAGCTTGATCTTCTTCATATGACGCGACCTCCAAATCGCCCTAACTGCAGGATTAATTCAATCACTTATCGGGCCTGACCCAGTTTGCGGATTTCGCCAACCACGGAAATTCGCCTGTCTCGAAGCGGGTCGGATTCACCCGTCAAAGGTTAACGGGCGTCAGGCAGCAATCCGCTTGGCAAAGCGGAACAGGTCGCGGTGCCGTTCGGGCACGTTCAGCCATTCGCGATCGGAAATTCCTAGCGCTGCGTGGGATTCGAATGCCAGGGTGTCGTGGAACCAGGGCATGGCGAAAGAGAAGTAAAGCAGCGGCCGCCCGTGGGCCGCGCGGCAAGGCATCCCGCCGTGATAGGTGCGATAGTCCATGACCAGGGCGCTGCCCGCCTTGGTGTAGATGATGTGGGGATCGCCCGACCATTTCTGGCTGCGGGCCGTGGTATGGGTGCCTTCCCACAGCTGCGTGCCGCCAGCCTCCTCATCCAGATCGATCAGCGGGACCAGGATGGTCGTGGCATAGCAGGGCACGTTGGCATTGCCCGCATCACTGTGGAACAGCAGCGGGTGTTCGCGGTGCACATGCTGCATCCGCGCCCCTTCATGCGTGGTGACTGCGCCGAAGGCATGGAGCACCGGCTTTTCGCCCATCACCCGCGTCAGCACGTCCAGCAGTGTTGTATTGGCATAGACCGATGCATTGTCGAACGGCGCTTGCAGGCGGATCGGCACGGTATAGCGCTTGTCGCCCACGTTGTTGGGCTTGCCCAGTTCCGATGCATGCCAATCGCGCACGCGTTCAGGCAGGGCCTCGCGCAGCTGGGCAACCACATCGGGATGGATCAGGTCCTCAATCAGCACCGCGCCGCGCTCGGTAAGGAGCTCGGCTGCCTTGGCGGCCACTTCGGGGTCCTTGTTGGTGACCGTCAGGTGGGCGTAGCTGGTCGTTGCCGCGGCTTCGGCGGTAACCGGTGCGGGGTCAAACAGGTCCGCAATCATGCGCAGCGCCGGCGCGAATTGCGGATCAAGGGCCAAGGCCTGCCGCGCGGCCTGTTCCGCCCGCGCATCATCTCCAAGATTGAGAAATGCCATCGCGCGGGCAAACCGCCGCGGCGCGTTTTCGCCGAATTCGCGGAGCGTGTGGTCGATCAGGCTCAGCGCCTGGGTATTATAGTCCAGCAGCATGAACAGTTCGGCTATGCCGCAATCGAAGGATACGTCTGAACCATCGGGCAGATAGGCCCGGAAGGCCTCCATGTAGGTTTCATAGATTTGCTGCCGGTCGATCCGTTCCTCGCCCTGCTCAACATTGCGCAGCAGCTGGGGCAGGCAGATCGCGGCGACATCGGGATCAAACCGGGCAAACCGGATCAGGGCCATCGCCTGCCGGATCGACATGTTCCGGGCCGAACCCTCGACCAGGTCGATCAGTTCGTGCGCGTCATAGGGGTTGAAGTCCTTCAGCAGGGCCTGCGCGGTTTCGCGCGTGCGGGCCAGGCCAAGGTTCTGCCAGCGATTCTTGCCGGGCAGTGAGAACAGGCTGCAGCTGAAATTGACGTCCTTGTGGCGTTGCGATTGCATTGCGCCGCCGTGCGCTCCGAACAGTTCACCAAAGATGTGCAGGTTGGTATTGTGCGCGAAATAGCTGTCGAAGATCAGCGGATTGGCCAGGGCGAACTCCGACGGATCGGAATAGGCCAGGTCACCCGCCAGCAGCAGCAGCGGCGTATCCCGGTTCAGGAATTTCTCGACGAATTCGATACAGGTCCGCGGGATCACCACGTGAAAATCGCCCGGTCGCTCGGCATAGCGGTACAGCGTTGCATCAATGAAGGGGTGCCCGGTTGGATCACCCTTGACCGGCCGGCTTTCGAACCGCGAGGTCAGGCTGGCGAAAGAGGTGATCGGCTTTTTCAGGAAGTCCTGGGTGGTTGATTGCAGCTCAACATAGACCTGCTCAATCCCATGGTTGCGGATCCGCACCATGTTGGATGTGATCGAATCGAACAGGTAGTTGGCGATGATGATCACCGGACGGTCGGCAAAATCGGCCGGCTTGAAATCGCCCTTGTCGGTGCGGATCACCGGATCGGATTCGATCAGCAACTGGGCAACTTCCAGCACCCCGCTTTCGAACAGCGGGGCAAAGCGTTCCTTTTGCTTCCAGCCCTCGATGTTCTTGGCCGCCCCGTCGGTCAGCAGGTAGGTGAATTCAGGGCATTCCTGTCCGTCTGCAAAGTGATAGTTGATCATGCGGTTTAGGAACTGCCAGGCGAAGCGGCCGCTGCCGCCCCCCAGTTCGATCACCAGTGGTGGCTTGCTGTTGCCCTCCGCTGCCAGTTCCTTGAAAAAGGCGGCGACGATCGCGGCATAGGTGTCAGCACAAAAGGCGTTCGAGGTGCTGCGCTGGGGCACGATGTTGCTCGACCAGGCTTCGGGCCCGGCTTCAGCATAGAACCGGTGCAGGAGCGACCAGATCATCGACTGGTCGAAGCGTGTCATTTTCTGGATTACTGGCATGCGGCAACGTCCTTGGGCCCGATCGAATTTTTGCTCCGATCACGGTGCGGATGGGTTGCCAGGGTGGTTAACGCGGAAAAGTAAACGTTTGCCAAACCACAGTTCTTGCAGTGGCTGAAGTGCTGCGGGGTCTGATCCGGGGCGGCTGGGCCGCGGCACAATGCGCGGTGGCTGCTGGCGGGAGTGCGCTAGCGCGTCAGAATCCCCAGCCGAGCTGGCGGCCGATGAAGATCAGCAGCATGGCCCCCAGCAGCGACGAGAGGCAGCCGGTGCGGTTGATCCCGGTGGCCGCGTTCTGGCCCTTGGCCATCGATCCAAGCGCCCCGGCCACCAATGCGCCGCCGATGCCAAGCAGCACCGTCATCCAGAACCCCATCTCCACCGCGCCGGGATAAAAGTAGCGCGCCAGCACCCCGACGCAGAAGCCCGTGACGATAATCCCGATGAGATTCAGCATGGTGGCCGCGTTCCTTTGAATAGGGGTTTCAGACTAGTCTCAAAACCGGCCCGCGCAAGTTCATTGCGGCCGTCGATTCTATCGTTAGTCAAGGGACCGGAGCCCCTCTCCCCGGACAAAAATTTTTTCACAGATTCACTTTGACTCTTGCGTCCCGCGTCAGTGGCGGATTTCCCGCGCGTCGCTGTGATGCCGAGCGGTCCTGCGCTCTGGAATGCAACTAAGGGGAAGATGAACAGGTGATTTACCCTCTTGCGCGGGATTCGGGATTGGGCACTATAGGTTGTGGTCCAGCACTTGGGGGGACCTCTAGACCTAGATTTCGGCTCGGGGCGCGCGAAAGGCGTGAACAGGGTCGGATTCGGCCAGAAGAGGTTGCTAACCGGGTGCCGGAATGGACAGCGCTGGGGACAGAACGGGGATAAGTTTTTCCCCCTTTGTTCACCCGCTCTGGTAGGATCGCAGCCTGGCTGTCGATTCGAACGAATGTGGAACATGGCGTGGCTCCGGAATGGTCCGGGAACCGCGTGGGGCAGGCAATAGGTTACAAGGGGCAGCACGTGGAATTCAGGTCCGGGGACGAGCCGACGATGGGCGAGCTTGATGCATTTGCGGCGGCTGACGCGCCGGTGAAGACGAAGCAGAAGGAGGCGGGCAAGGGCCCGGCTGTAAGCATGGCGGACAAGGCTGATTCCGGTTCCGAGGCATTGGTGGCTCAGGCTGCTGCCGATGCGCTTGCCAAGGCTGTTGCTGCGCCGAAGCTTGATGATTCCAAGTCGGTCCAGCCGCGCCGCTTCCAGATCGAAGTCGATCATGCCCGCGATGCCCTGCTGACCGATTTCGGCAAGGACACCCTGGATGACCGCTACCTGCTGCCGGGTGAGCGGTACCAGGACCTGTTCGCCCGTGTTGCCGATGCCTATGCCGATGATGAGGCGCACGCCCAGCGCCTGTATGATTACATCTCCAAGCTGTGGTTCATGCCGGCCACCCCGGTTCTGTCGAACGGCGGCACCGGCCGCGGTCTGCCGATCTCGTGCTATCTGAACTCGGTTTCGGACAGCCTCGAAGGGATCGTCGGCACCTGGAACGAGAATGTCTGGCTCGCTTCGCGCGGCGGCGGCATCGGCACCTATTGGGGCCAGGTCCGCGGCATTGGTGAACCGGTTGGCCTGAACGGCAAGACCAGCGGGATCATTCCCTTCGTCCGCGTGATGGACAGCCTGACCCTAGCGATCTCGCAGGGTTCGCTGCGCCGCGGCTCGGCCGCATGCTATCTCGACGTGTCGCACCCGGAGATTGAGGAGTTCCTCGAAATCCGCAAGCCCTCGGGGGACTTCAACCGCAAGGCGCTCAACCTGCACCACGGCGTGCTGCTGACCGACGAGTTCATGGAAGCCGTCCGCGATGGCGCCGAATTCAACCTGCGCAGCCCCAAGGACGGGTCGGTGCGCGGCACGGTCGATGCCCGCAGCCTGTTCCAGAAGCTGGTCGAAACCCGCCTCGCCACGGGTGAGCCGTATATCGTCTTCTCCGATACCGTGAACCGGATGATGCCCAAGCATCACCGCGATCTGGGGCTCAAGGTTTCAACCTCGAACCTCTGCTCGGAAATCACCCTGCCGACCGGTGTTGACCACCTTGGCAACGATCGCACCGCGGTGTGCTGCCTGTCCTCGCTCAACCTCGAAACCTGGGATGAGTGGAACAAGGATGAGCGCTTCGTCGAAGACGTGCTGCGCTTCCTCGATAACGTGCTGCAGGACTATATCGATCGCGCGCCCGACGAGATGGCCCGCGCCAAGTATTCCGCCGCGCGCGAACGTTCGGTCGGCATGGGCGTGATGGGCTTCCACTCGTTCCTGCAGCAGAAGGGCATCGGCTTTGAAAGCGCGATGGCCAAGGCGCTCAACCTCAAGATGTTCAAGCACATCGCCGCCAAGGCGGATGAGGCTTCGCTGCTGCTAGCCCAGGAACGGGGCGCCTGCCCGGATGCCGCCGACATGGGCGTGATGCAGCGCTTCAGCTGCAAGATGGCGATCGCGCCGACTGCGTCGATCAGCATCATCTGCGGCGGCACTTCCGCCTGCATCGAGCCGATCCCGGCCAATATCTACACCCACAAGACCCTGTCGGGCTCGTTCGTGGTCAAGAACCCCTATTTGGAAAAGCTGCTTCAGGCGAAGTCGAAGGATTCGACCAACGTCTGGAATTCGATCCTGGAACGCGGCGGTTCGGTCCAGCACCTCGATTTCCTCAGCCCAGAGGAAAAGGCGGTTTACAAGACCAGCTTCGAAATCGACCAGCGCTGGCTGCTTGAATTCGCGGCAGACCGCACTCCCTATATCGACCAGGCGCAGAGCCTGAACCTCTACATCCCGGCCGATGTCGATAAGTGGGACCTGATGATGCTGCACTTCCAGGCCTGGGAGAAGGGCATCAAGTCGCTCTACTACCTGCGCTCGAAGTCGGTGCAGCGCGCTGGTTTCGCCGGCGGGGTAGAGGCAGACAACACCGCCGATGCGCCGGTGATGGAACTGGCCCCGGCCACTGACTACGAGGAATGCCTCGCGTGTCAGTGATCGCCCAGCTGGCCATCCGGGCCTGACGCATGGATAGCGGCCGCCTTGCTCTGGCTGGGGTTGGCAGTCTGGCGACCATCGCCGGGCTGGTCATCCTGACCCGGCGCCAGGCGGGCGCACCGGCCCGTTATGCCCGGCGGATCGCTGGAACGATGCTTTTGGCCTTTGGCGGCGCCAGCCTGCTGTTGGTCACCCTGTTGACCCGCGCTCAGGCGCTGGAATTGCTGCCGTGATGCCGGCCCCGCGCTGCATCGCATTTTGTGCTATACCCCTGTTCGCTCATTCGGAGTCGTAATCGATGTCCCTTCTTGAAGCCCGCAAGACCTACAAGCCCTTCGAATATCCCTGGGCTTATGAGTTCTGGAAGCGGCAGCAGCAGATCCACTGGATGCCGGAAGAGGTGCCGCTGGGCGAAGACTGCCGCGATTGGGCGCAGAAGATCTCTGAGTCAGAGCGTAACCTGCTCACCCAGATCTTCCGCTTCTTCACCCAGGCCGATGTCGAGGTGCAGGATTGCTACCACGAAAAGTACGCCCGCGTCTTCAAGCCGACCGAGGTGAAGATGATGCTGGCCGCCTTCTCCAACATGGAGACGGTCCACATCGCCGCCTATTCGCACCTGCTTGACACGATCGGCATGCCCGAGGCCGAATACGGCATGTTCCTTGAATATGAGGAAATGAAGGCCAAGCACGATTACCTGCACACCTTCGGGGTCGATACGGACGAGGATATCGCCCGCACCCTGGCGATGTTCGGCGGCTTCACCGAAGGGCTTCAGCTCTTCGCCTCCTTCGCCATGCTGATGAACTTCCCGCGCTTCAACAAGATGAAGGGCATGGGCCAGATCGTCAGCTGGTCGGTGCGCGATGAAAGCCTCCACTGCGAAGGCATCGTCAAGCTGTTCCACGCCTTCACCAAGGAACGCGGCTGCCTGACCAAGGCGGTCAAAGAAGACATCATCGATTGCTGCCAGAAGACCGTGCGGCTGGAAGATGCCTTTATCGACCTCGCGTTCGAACAGGGCCCGGTGCCGGGGATGAGCCCCAAGGAAATCAAGCGCTACATCCGCTACATCGCCGATTGGCGTCTGGGCCAGCTCGGCCTGCCGGCGATCTACATGGTGGAAGACCACCCGCTGCCCTGGCTCGCCCCGCTGCTCAACGGGGTGGAACACGCCAACTTCTTCGAAACCCGCGCTACCGAATATTCCAAGGGCGCGACCCGCGGCAACTGGCAGGACGTCTGGTCCAACTTCGACAGCCGCCGCAACGCGAAGAGCGTGGGCGAAGCGGCGAACGAGGCCGACGCCAGCCTGCCCGACATGTTCGGCGCCGAAGGGGTTGTCGCAGCGGAATAACCGCTTGTTATCATTGCTGTAATGCCATAGCCTCCGTGAAACCAACAGGTTTCGCGGGGGCTTTTTGGTGCAATTAGTCAAGCACTTGGAACTCCCTCTCAATTCGCAACCAAGCATAGCGGCGGATCCATCACATGGCTGCAAAACGAGAAGTCGAAATTCCGTTCTTCTCCAAGGCGCCCTTCGCCAACTATGATTTAGTTGTCTATCTGGGTGGGGGGCTTTTCACTGTCCTAATTCTATGGCGCTACATTGGAAAGCCATTAGGTATATTCGATTTTAGTGACGTAATGGCAAAAGGTGCTCACTCATGGGTGACTGATGTCATATACTTGATATTGCTCGGCGTCTGTTCATATGTTCTTGGACATTTGATCTCTTACCAGTCGTCCTTTTTTATCGAGGGTTTCCTTCAACGTACGCTTGGTAAGTTTAGCGAGGTGGTCGAAGCTACTACAGTCCCGCCTCAAGAACGGGCAGGGAAGCTTAGAGCTGCGATCCGGCAAAACATAAAAGCAAATTTCCGCTTCACCTTCCGGGTGCCGCGTGTTGGCATAAGACTGCCCAAAGTGCCGCTTCTATTTGTAGTGCATTTGCCAGTGCTCCCCTGGTACTCAGCAGTGACTGTGTTCGGGATGTTCAACTTCGTTGACACGAGGCTCCCGGCGAGAATGCTCGACAAAATGAAAGAGAGAATGCAGCAGGATTTTGCTGAATTCGGCTATCAACCTGGTGGTCAGTGGTTCAGGTGGATTGAGTACTATACTGCGTATAACCGTTCTGTTTCGTCATCCAGTATGTATAACTATCTTGTGATATTCGGACTCATGAGGTCACTTTCTTATATTTTCTTGATTTGCATTTGGTTGGAGATAGCAAATCTGATTGTGTCACCATATTTACCAAAATATCAGCTTTCCCATGGCCCAGGTGGCCTAATCGGAACGGGACTGTATTTCGTTGTAATTTATGTTGCATACATCACGACCATCACAAGTTATTGCAAATTCTTCCGACGGTACATCGAGGAGGCTGCAATGGGTTACTTGCTTGAGGGGACTTCAGGTTCGAATGCTGCTTAGTAGCGGCGGTGCGTATCTTAATATACTCCCATGATCTCTCCGGCATAATCTCACACGAAGTTAATAGGATGCCGTTCCCGGCCTAGCGTACGCGCTGAAATCGGCACAATCTCGTCGCACCTTAGGGTCTTCGGGTGAGCAACCCTCGGCGCCCAACTAGCAACGGCTGCCGTCTCCGGTATGGCTCACGCAAAGACCCGAAGACGCAAAGCGGCTTGCGCTCAACCGCCGATAGACCGACACTCACCCCCAACCGTCATCCCCGCGTAGGCGGGGATCCAGCTTCTGCCCGCCCTGGGTTCCCACCTGCGCGGGAATGACGGCGAAGGGCGAGACAGGTGCCGCGCAGCAGCATTTTCCTACACCGCCGCCGCCTGCTAAAATCGCCGCTGCTCTTTCCCATCGTCGATCCGCGCGCACCGGGCTGCTTTTTTGCTGTTCAAGGTCGCGCCAACCCCGGTTTCAGCCGGAAAGCCGCACCATTCTGCGGCTTTCGGCCTGTTGGGAAAAGTGGACGCACTGTCCACTCTGTTCACATTGGCGTCACGCTGCCGCCAGGGCTTTTGTTGCCAAGGCAAATTTGATCCCGATCACAGACGCGCCGCCCAAACCAGGCAATAACACCTGTATCAATCGCAGGAGTCGTCCGATGATCCGCATCACCCTGACCCCGATCGCCGCCACCGCCGCGCTGTTGGCGCTGGCCGGGTGCAGCAAGCCGGCCGAGCGGCAGGTGGCCTCGGCCGAGCCGACCGCGCCGAGCAGCGAATGGGTGGCCGAGAACCCGACCGAGCCGGCCGTTCCGGTCAACCTGCCCAATTCCAGCGCCACCCGCGCTGCGAGCCCGAAAGCCAGCCCTGCTCCTGCTGACGCGACCCCGGCGGGCAAGTAGGTGCTGGCTGGCGGACCGGCCCCCCCGAAACCGCCGGTCCGCCGCCGCGCTTTCCCGGTCATGCACCGGGACCATACTCCGGGTGGCCGGCATTCCCCCCCGTCACGCCACCCGGGGGAACCGGCACGGCGATCCGCCGCGAATGGCGACTTGGCCGGGCTTTGCGGCTAGGGCGGGGGCATGCAGACCTTGCTTGCTCCTGCCACCGCGCCTGCTGCTGCCCTGGCGGCGCTCAACCTGATGACCTTTGCCGCCTTCGCGATCGACAAGGCGCGCGCCGCGGCCGCCACCCGCCGCACGCCGGAGTCCACCTTGCTGCTGCTCGCCGCGCTGGGCGGCACGCCGGGCGCCTATGCGGCCCGCACGCTCTTCCGCCACAAGACCCGCAAGCAGCCCTTCGTGCGCCGGCTGCACCTGATCGCGGCGGCGCAGCTGGTGGCGCTGGCAGCCTTCGCCGTGATGCGATAGGGGCAGGGCATGGATAGTCCGCACCCCGCCACCGCCTTCAAGATCCTCACCGCCGATCAATGGGCGCAGTTTGAGGGAGAAGGGGTGTTCCACGGCGCCCCGGTCGATCTGGCCGATGGCTATATCCACCTCTCTGCGATCGACCAGTTGCAGGGCACGCTGGACAAGCACTTTGCCGGGCAGGCCGGGCTGGTCATCGCCGAGGTGGACCTGACCGCGCTGGGCCAGGCGATCCGCTGGGAAGTCTCCCGCGGCGGCGCGCTGTTCCCGCATTGCTACGCCCCGCTGCCGCTGTCCGCCGTGCTGCGGGTGGAACGGCAGCAGTCGTCTGAAAACAGAGGAGCCTGAGCCCATGTCCTATGCCATCTGGATTGCCCTCGCCGTGGTGCTGATCGCGATCGGCCCGGCGCTGGCCCGCAACCTGCGCAGCGCCGACAAGCGCGGCAGTGGCGGCGGCGATGCGGGGCCGGCCCACCCCGGTTCAGACCGCGATCATGATGACGCGGCCGATGCTGATAGCGCAGATGGTGGCAGCGCCGACGGTGGCGGCGCGGGGGACTAACCCGCCTTGCGCAGCGCCGGCAGCTCTGGCGCGGCGGGCTGGTCCAGCCAGATGCCGCGGGTGTCGTAAACCAGCTTGCCCGCGCGCTCGGCCAGGGGGACGGCCTTGAACTGGTCATGGTCAACCAGCACCAGCAGGATCTCGGCCTGTTCAAGCGCGGTGTCGAGGTCGATCAGCTCGGCGGCGGTATCGGCAAACTCGCGCGGCAGCGCAGTGGCATAGGGTTCAACCACCGTGATCCGGCTGCCGAACTTGCGCGCCAGGGTGGCCGCCACCAGCCGCGCCGGGCTTTCGCGGTAGTCATCGATATTGGCCTTGAAGGCCAGCCCCAGGCAGGCGACGCGGGCCGCGGGGTGCGCGGCGATCAGCGCTTCGGCCCGGGCGATCACGTGGTGGATCTTGGCATCGTTGACCCCGCGCGCAGTGCGGATCAGCGGGGTATGCTCGGGCGCGCCGTGGACGATGAACCACGGGTCGACCGCGATACAGTGCCCGCCCACGCCCGGACCCGGCTGCAGGATGTTGACCCGCGGGTGGCGGTTGGCGAGGCGGATCACCTCCCACACGTCCAGCCCCATCCGGTCAGCCACGATCGACAGCTCGTTGGCAAAGGCGATGTTGACGTCGCGATAGGCGTTCTCGACCAGCTTGGTCATCTCGGCGCTGCGGCTGTCGGTGGTCACGCAGTCACCGCGCACGAACAGCTTGTAGAAGCTCAGCGCCTTGCGCGCGCAGCGCGGCGTGATCCCGCCGATCGAGCGGTCGTTGCCCGCCAGCTCTTCCAGGATCCGGCCGGGCAGCACCCGTTCGGGGCAATAGGCGATCGACAGGTCGGGGATGTCGCTGGTCAGGCCCGGGCACTTCAGGTCGGGCCGGCGTGCGGCGATCAGGTCGCGCAGCGCCTCGGTCGTGCCGACGGGCGAGGTGGATTCAAGGATCACCGTGTCGCCCGGCTTGAGCACGCTTGCCACCGCCTCCCCCGCGGCGAGGACATGCGACACATCCGGCGCATGGTCGGCATCAAAGGGGGTGGGCACGGCGATGATGAAAACATCGGCCGGGGCCACCTCGGTCGAGGCCTTGAGCATGCCGCGCGCAACGACCCCCTGGACCAGTCCGTCGAGGTCCACCTCTTCGATGTGGATGGCGCCGCGGTTGATCGTCTCGACCACCTGGTGCGCCACGTCGACGCCGTGGACCACACATCCTGCGCGCGCAGCGATCGCGGCGGTCGGCAGCCCGATATAGCCCAGCCCGACGACGCAAACGTCAGGCTTTGTGTCCGATTTCATTCCCGATCAGCTCCACGATACGGCCCGCGGACTGCCCGTCCCCAAAGGGATTGTGGGCCCGCGCCATGGCCTCGTAAGCGGCCTTATCGTCGAGAAGATTGAACAATTCCGTAACGATCCGAGTAGCATCGGTCCCCACCAGCCTGGCGGTTCCGGCGCTCACGCCCTCGGGCCGCTCGGTCGTCTCGCGCATCACCAGCACCGGCTTGCCGAGCGCCGGCGCCTCTTCCTGCACCCCGCCGCTGTCAGTCAGCATGATCTCGGCGATCGAGAGCAGGCGAACGAAGTGCGGATAGTCCAGCGGCTCGATCAGCGCGACATTGGATAGCCCGCCCAGCGCCTGGTTCATCACCGCACGGACATTGGGATTCAGGTGCAGCGGAAAGATCACCGCCACGTCCTGCCGCGCGACGATCTGCCGGATAGCCTGGGCAATGTTGGCCATGCCCTCGCCAAAGTTCTCGCGCCGATGGCTGGTCACGCCGATGATCCGGCGGCCGGCGAACAGCCTTTCCAGATCGGCCAGGTCTCCCGCCAGCGATGGCTTGGCCACGATCCGCGCCTGCACCCATTTGAGTGCGTCGATCACGGTATTGCCGGTTACGTGGACCCGGTCAGCGGGAACCTGCTCCGCGAGCAGCTTGCCCGCAGCGACGGCGGTCGGCGCGAAGTGCAGGCTGGCGATGCTGCCAATGATCTTGCGGTTCACCTCTTCTGGCCAGGGGTGATAGATATTGCCCGAGCGCAGCCCCGCCTCGACATGATCGACCGGGATCTTGCGGTAATAGGCCGCCAGCGCCCCGGCCATCGCCGTGGCCGTATCGCCCTGGACGATCACCCGCTCGGGCTGCTCGGCATCCATCACCGCGCCCAGCCGGGTCAGCAACAGCGCGGTCAGGCTGTCCAGCGTCTGGCCCGGCTGCATCAGGTCCAGGTCATGATCGGGGACAATCCCGGCAATTTCCAGCACCTGATCCAGCATCTGCCGGTGCTGTGCCGAAACGCAGACCACCGGGCGGAAGCGTGGATCGGCCTCCAGCGCGCGGATCACGGGGAACAGCTTGATCGCTTCCGGGCGGGTGCCGAACACGATCAGGATCTTGGCGGGGTTGGTCATGGGGCTGCGGATAACACCTGCGGGTTAATCGCGCTTAAAGCTAGGCATCGCAGCTCCACTTTGGACATTAAACCAATGAAAAAATTGCAATGTAGGAATGTTCTTGAAATGTTCCAGATTTCCGCACGGAGCTTTGCAATGTCCGCGTTCCATTTGACCGAAAGCAAGTCGGCTAATCGGCTGGCCTTTGAACATTACCTGCGCACAGGAGAGCGCCTGACCAGTCGACAATCGGCGGATTCTCGACGAACGCCAAAAGATCGCCGACCGATCAGTCATCGAGATAGTCCGGGCCGGGTTGGCTCCAGTCGACATAGCCGCCGGGGCGACCAACATTGCCAGCGGTGCCGGCGAGCTTCGCGATTTTCTTGCGGTGTCAGGGGCCATTCCAATTGGCGCTGCTGCTGGAAAAATTGGCGGCCTGCTTGGCCGCACGTCACGCGCCGCAGGAACCGCTCAACCGGCTGCGGAAGCAGTTGTACAATTGGGCGGGGCACATAAGGTTGTGCGCAAGCTAAAGGGCCATCATTCGCACCACATGCCGGCCGATTCGATCAGCCACGTGCGCCGGTCCGAGGGGCCTTCGATTTCAATGACTGCTTCAGATCATAAAAGAACAGCTTCTTTCGGGAATAGATCGGGCGCAAAGCCATACCGCGAAATGCAGGAAAAATTGATTAAAACGGGCAGATTCTCCGAGGCGCAAAATATGGACATCGAAGATGTTCGGAAATTATTTGGCTCGAAATACGATGAAGCCATAAAGCAGATGTTAGAATACACACGAGCGAGGGGATTGTAAAAATGGACTTCGTGCTTCACCCACTGAAAGGCGCAAATGATCTAGAATTCGGCATGGACGAACAAACCGTTCATCGGCGGATGGGGATAGTACCAGAGAAGTTCACGCAGCATGACCAAAGTTTTGCTTCAGACCATTATGTCGATGAAGGCGCGCTCGCCTATTACGACGATAATGGACATCTCGAAGCGTTTGAGGTGACGGAGCCTTCCCGCGCGCTCTTGGGCGGCGTCGATATCTTGGCGCTGCCGGTGCGGCAGGCGCTTGCGTTCGTGAAGCAATTCGATCCCGATGCGGTGATCGATCATGAGGGGGCAACTTCGCACAAATATAGCCTGGCGATCTGGTGTCCGCATCTGGGCGACGAAGAAGATGAGGAGCCGGTCGAAGCTGTGCTGGTCGGCAGGGCAAACTATTACCCGTTGCCGACGGAGCCGTAGGGCCATCGGCTGGGTTAAGAGAAAGGCTAAAGCGGGTTTAGCCTGCTTACTGTACCTCTGAATCGCGGCGAGCTAGCCCTGTACTCGACATCGCCCGGTATACGCGGTTATCAAGGCCTTATGCGTGTTCTCGTCACCGGCGTGGCCGGCTTTATCGGCTTTCACCTGGCCCGGGCGCTGGTCGCCCGGGGGGACAGCGTTGTCGGGATCGATAACCTCAACGATTACTACGCCGTCAGCCTGAAACAGGACCGGCTTGCTGCGCTGGCGGCGGAGGCGGGTGATCGCTTCACGTTCCACCAGGTCGACTTTGCCGACATGCCCGCGCTCGATGCCGCGCTCGCGGGTAAGCAGATCGATCGCGTGGTCCACCTCGGCGCCCAGGCCGGGGTGCGCTATTCGATCGAAAACCCCCATGCCTATGTCCAGTCGAACCTGGTGGGGCATGTCAACCTGCTGGAATTCGCGCGGCACCGGCAGCTGGACCACCTGGTCTATGCCAGTTCCAGCTCGGTCTATGGCGGCAATACCAAGCTGCCCTTTGCCGTGGAGGATCGCAGCGATCACCCCGTATCGCTCTATGCCGCCACCAAGCGCGCGGATGAGCTGATCAGCGAAAGCTATGCCCACCTCTATCGCCTGCCGCAAACGGGCCTGCGGTTCTTCACCGTCTATGGACCCTGGGGGCGGCCGGACATGATGCTGTGGATCTTCACGCAGAAGATTTTGGCCGGCGAACCAATCCCGGTGTTCAACCAGGGCGAGATGTGGCGCGATTTCACCCACATTGACGATATCATTGCCGGGGTGCTGGCCAGCCTGGACAATCCACCGCCCGATGACGGGCTGGAAAAGGCCGGCGGCAGCGTAAAGCCGCACCGGCTTTACAACATCGGCAATAGCCAGTCCGAACACCTGATGAAGGTGGTTGGCCTGCTGGAAGAGGCCTGCGGCCGCAAGGCGGTGATCGATTTCCAGCCGATGCAGCCGGGCGATGTTCCCGCCACCTATGCCGATATTGCCGCGATCCGGCGTGACCTGGGCTATGCCCCCACCACCAGCATCGAGATGGGTGTCTCAGGCTTTGTGCGTTGGTACCGGGATTATCACAGGGTGTGAGATTTCATCGCCCCTTCTGCAAGCGGGAGGGGAAAATGGGCACTGCCGCCTTGCCCCGCCGTGACGCATCGGCAATCACCCTGCCATGGCGATTCTTTCCGACAAGTGGATCCGCGGCGAAGCCCAACGTTCGGGCATGATTGAGCCGTTCGTTGAGCACCAGAAGCGCGATGGCTGCATCAGCTATGGCCTTTCGTCCTATGGCTATGACGCGCGGGTGGCGGACGAGTTCAAGATCTTCACCAATGTCCATTCGGCGGTGGTCGATCCCAAGAACTTTTCGGACCACAGCTTCGTCGACGTGAAGACTGACTGCTGCATTATTCCACCCAATAGCTTTGCCCTGGCGCGGACGGTGGAATATTTTCGCATTCCGCGCGATGTGCTGGTGATCTGCCTGGGCAAGAGCACTTACGCCCGCTGCGGCATCATCGTGAACGTCACCCCGCTTGAGCCCGAATGGGAAGGCCACGTGACGTTGGAGTTTTCGAACACCACGCCGCTGCCCGCCAAGATCTATGCCAACGAAGGGGCCTGCCAGTTCCTGTTCCTGCAAGGCGACCAGCCGTGTGAGACCAGCTATGCCGACCGCAGCGGCAAATACATGGGCCAGCGGGGGGTCACGCTGCCCAAGCTTTGATCCTTGCTGACGGCGCTGCCGTAGCGGCAGACTAAACCCGTTTTACAACGCCACCGAACTGTGGCCATTTGCGCGCCATACCGACGCCAGATTCGGGCAATGGAGAGCAATCATGACTGCCAAGGCAGACCGTCCCTTCGATATCGTGGTTTATGGCGCGACCGGCTACACCGGCCGTCTTGTCGCCGAATACCTGGCGCATCATTATCAGGGGAAAGGGCCCAAATGGGCCATGGCAGGGCGTTCGGCCGATAAACTGGCCGAGGTGCGCGACCTGATCGGCGCGCCGGCCGATACGCCCCTGGTGGTCGCCAATTCGGATGATCCAGCCAGCATGCAGGCGCTGGCGGAAAGCACCCGCGTGGTCGTGACAACGGTTGGCCCGTATCAGCTTTATGGCGAGCCGCTGCTCAAGGCCTGCGTTGCCGCTGGGACTGACTATGCCGACCTGTGCGGCGAGCCCGGCTGGATGCGCGAAATGATTGATGCCTATCATGAGGCGGCCAAGGCCAGCGGGGCGCGGATCGCGTTTTCCTCGGGCTTCGATTCGATTCCCTTCGACCTGGGCGTCTTCATGCTGCAGCAGGAAGCCAAGGCTCGCTTCGGCAGCGCAGCCCCGCGCGTGAAGGGTCGGGTCCGGGCGATGCAGGGCACCTTCTCGGGCGGGACGGCGGCGAGCCTGACCGAAACAATGAAGTCCGTGGCGAAGAAACCCAGCCTGATCCCGATCCTGCAAAGCCCGTTTGGCCTGACCCCGGGCTTTGAAGGGCCGAGCCAGCCGATGGGCCTGCTGCCCGAATATGATGACAGGTTGGGCAAGTGGGCCGCCCCGTTCATCATGGCGACGATCAATACCAAGAACGTCCACCGCACCAACTTCCTGCTCGGCCATCCCTATGGCGCCGACTTCAAGTATGACGAGATGATGCTGACCAGCCCGGGCGAACTGGGCGAAAAGGCGGCCCATGCCGTTGCCGAAATGCTCAAGAACCCGTTCGGGGCGAAGCCGCCCAAACCGGGCGAGGGGCCGACGCCGGAAGAACGCGAGAATGGCTTCTACGATGTTCTGTTCGTTGGCGAATGGCCCGACGGCAAGGAGCTGCGCTATGGCGTGAAGGGCCGCTTCGATCCCGGCTATGGTTCAACCAGCCGGATGATCGCCGAGACCGGGATCGCCTTGCTCGATTGCCAGGCCGGAGGCGGCATTGCCACGCCGGGCGCATTGCTGGGCGAAGCCCTGGTCAAGCGCCTGCAGGACCATGCCGAGATTACCTTTGCGGTAGAGGAATGACCGAAACCCTCGCGCCGCTCCCCGCCGAGGAGAGCGAGTGGACGGTTGGCTGGCGGATCGTGCTCGGCTGCGCGCTCGGCGCGGGCGCGGGGATCGTGCTGCTGTTCTTCACCTTCAATATGTTCGTCCTCCCGCTGTCGCAGGAACTGGGCGTTTCGCGCGGCGAGTTGGGTTCGGTGCAGGCATTGATCGTAACCGGCGCGCTCGGGGCCGTGGTGATCGGCCGGGCCGCGGACCGGTTTGGGTTCAAGCCGATCTACCTTGGTACCGCCGCGATCGTGATCATCGGGCAAGTGTTGTCGGTGCTGTTTTCGACCACCCTGTTGCACATGGCGATCACCATTGCCGTGCTGGGCTTCTTCGGAGTCGGTACGACAGCCGTGGTGATTACCCGCCCGGTCAATGCACACTTCCGCAGGTATCGCGGGCGCGCGCTGGGACTGGTTGCCACCGGCACGTCGCTGTTCGCGATCGCTGCACCGCAGGTGCTGGAGCCGATGATTGCCAATTACGGCTGGCGGGGCGGATTCCTTGCCCTTGCCGGCTTCATGGCGCTGGTCGGGATGCCGGCGGTGGCCTTTATCGTCCCGGCAAGCGCCAGCCGCGCCTATGCCGGTGCCGCAGGCGGTGGCGGAACGAGCGACTGGTCGTTCCTCAAGACCCGCGATTTTCAGCTTATGGCGGCCAGCATCATCGCCATGGGCCTCGCCACAGCGGGCTTTGTCGGTCAGCTTTCCCCGATCATCCAGGAAGAAGGTTTTGGCCCGGCCACGGGCGCGCTGGCGGTTTCGATCTTTGCCATCGGGCAGTTCGTTGGCCGGCTTGGCGGCGGATGGCTGCTCGATACCTTCCGCCCGCAAGTGGTCGCCCTGGTGTTCACGATCATTCCGGGCAGCGGCTTTCTGCTGCTGCTGTTGACCGACCAGCTGCTTCCCGCTGTCATCATCGCCGCCGCGATGATCGGATTGCAGCAGGGCGTGGAGATTGATCTCTTCGCCTATTTCATTGCCCGGCGCTTCCCGATTACCCAGTACGGCACGATCTATGGCGCGCTCCATGGCTTCAGCTGGATCGGCAACGGGATCGGGATTGTCGGGGTCGGCTGGCTGCATGACAAGCTGGGCAGCTATGAACTTGCCCAAGGCATTGGGATGGCGTCGCTCACCCTGGGGGCGGTCCTTGTTTGGGCCGTGCGCCTGCCCCCGTTAACGGTCGAGCAGCCCCGCGCTGGCTGAGGCATAGCCTGCGGCGTCGTGCGCTGTGAGGCCAAGCCCAGTGAGTGCAAGCACCAGCATTTCCTCCAGCCGGCGCGCGCCCTCGGCCAGATCGATCTGGCGCTCAATCGCATTGACCATCAGTACCTGGCACAGGCCCAGCCAGAAACGCACCCCGCTCTGCCGGGCCTCCGGTCGCAACCGTCCGGTCGCAACCGCTGCGTTCATGTCTGCAGAAACGCCCTGATTGAGCGGCTGGTCGCGCAGGGTTGAGTTGCTGGCATTGCGCAGCATGATTGCCGTCTTGCGCGGCTCTTCGAGGGCAAAGGCAAGGCCGATGCGCATGCCGCCAGCCAGGCGCTCGATCGGATCGGTTACGCCGGCATTGGCCGTCCCGATCCGCTGCTCCAACTCGGTGCGGATTTCGGTCCCAATCGCTTCGCCGAAAGCGGCCTTGTCCGTAAAATGGTTGAAGAAGCTACCTTTGGCGACGCCGGCCCGCGCAACGATTTCGTCAATCGCCAGGGCGTCGATCGGGCGCTTCGCCAGTAGTTCAAGTCCGGCATCGACCAGCGCGCGATAGGTGCGCTGGGCGCGGGGGTGGAGCGGCGCTGCTGTCATGGGCTTGGCTTACTTGACCATTCGGTCATCTGTCAATAATCTGACCAAATAGTCAATTGCGACTCGGGTCAATCAAGCCCCGGCGCGGGGAGAGTCTTCCGATGAGCACGATCCGGATCGAGGACATCGCCCATGTTCGCTATGCCGCACCCGATCTGGCGGCGATGCGGGCATTCCTGGAAGACTTCGGGATGGGCTGCTTCGAGGAAGGTGGCCGGCTTTATGGCCGGGGTACGGATGGCCGTCCCTTCATCCATGTGACTGAACGCGGCGTGGCACGGTTCCTTGGCGTCGGATTGCGCGCAGAGTCTGTGGCTGATCTGGAAAAGCTTGCTGCCAGCGAAGGCGTGCCGGTCGAAGATTTGGCCGAACCGGGTGGGGGCAAGATCGTTCGCCTGACCGATCCCGATGGTTACGGCGTTGAAGTGATTGCCGGACAGGCGAAGGGTCAGGCTGCACTGCCCTTTGCTGACCTGCCGCGCAACACCGCTGCCGCCAAGCCGCGCCAGCGCGCGACGGTGCGGGTTGAACCCGGCCCCGCCCATGTCTGCCGGATCGGGCACGCCGTGCTCAAGGTCAGCGACTTCCGCACCGCAGAGCGGTGGTACAAGGATCGGTTTGGCTTCATCACTTCGGACGAGGTTGAGGCGGCAAAGAATGTTCCGTTGGGCGCTTTCATGCGTTGTGACCGGGGTGATAAGCCGGCCGATCACCACACCCTGTTCTTGGCCCAGCTGCCAGGCGAATTGGGCATCCTCCACGCCGCCTTCGAAGTCGCTAATCTTGATGACCTGATGCTAGGCCATCAGCATCTGAGGGCCAAGAAGCGCCAGCCCGCCTGGGGTGTTGGCCGCCACATCATGGGCAGCCAGATCTTCGATTACTGGAAGGACCCCTTCGGCAACGAGCTGGAGCACTGGACCGATGGTGACCTGTTCACCGCCGCCGATCCGCCACAAAAACAACCGATGAGCGCGCTGCTGGCGGTCCAGTGGGGGGCGCCTCACCCGATGTTTGCCGGGCAGATGCCACCGCCGCCCGGCCTCGTCTCGTTCTTCATGGCCTTGCGCCTGCGTGTGCTGGGCCTGTTCCGTTCAAAGCCCAAGGAAACTGTCGCATGAAGCTCTGCACCTATACCGCCGATGGCAAGACCCGCACCGGGATCGTGGTGGGAGACACCGTGATCGACAGCGGCGTGCCCGGCACAATGATTGACCTGATCCGCGATTGGGACGCCCAGAAGCCGCAACTCGAAGCCAAGGCCGCCGCTGGCGGCGGTGTGCCGCTGGCTTCTGTCCGGCTGGAGGCGCCGATCCAGCGCCCCGGCAAAATCTTCGCGATTGGCCTCAACTATGCCGATCATATCGCCGAATCGAACATGGCCACACCTGAACGGCAGGTTTGGTTCACCAAGGCCCAGACCTCGGTCAACGGCCCTTTCGATCCGATCGAGATCGCCAAGGGCACCATGACGGCCGACTATGAGGTCGAACTGGTCGCCGTGGTCGGCAAGGGCGGCAAGCATATCGGCGCAGCCGATGCCCCAGCCGCGATCTTTGGCTATTGCGTGGGCAACGATGTGACTGAGCGGATGTGGCAGCATGCCGGCCCGCAATGGTCGCTGGGCAAGAGCTTTGACACCCACGCGCCGATGGGCCCGTGGATCGTGACGGCAGACGAAGCGGGCGATCCGCACCAGCTTGGCCTGCGCTGCTTCGTCAATGGAGAGAAGCGGCAGGATTCAAACACCCGCCACCTGGTCTTCAACATCTGGCAGCAGGTTGAGCACCTCTCGATCGGGATGACGCTGGAGCCCGGTGACTGCCTGTTCACCGGCACGCCCGGAGGTGTCGGCGCGGCGATGGACCCGCGGCAATTCCTGCAGGCAGGTGACGTGGTGCGCTGCGAGGTCGACGGTCTGGGCCATATCGAAGGCACGATGGTGGCAGAGGGGTAGGGCCATGGCGGGGGCGGGGTTCGATTGCGATGTCCTGATCGCCGGCGGCGGGCCGACCGGCGTCACGCTGGCGATCCTGCTCGCCCGCCGCGGCGTATCCGTCATCGTCGCGGAAAAGGAAGCGGCGATCTATCCGCTGCCACGCGCCGCACATATTGATCATGAAGGGATGCGGATCCTGCAGGCAGCCGGTGTCGCCGAAGCGGTGATGCAGACGGCCCGCCGCGCCAGCCGCTATGACTTCCTTAACGCCAAGGGCGAGGTGTTGCTGCGGTTCGAAGGTGCCGACAAGCTTGGCCCGGGCGGCTGGCCCGCTGCGAACATGATCCACCAGCCCAGCGTCGAGGCTGAACTGCACAAGGCGCTGTCCGCCTTGCCGAGTGCACAACTTTACCATTGCTGGGAACTGGACGCCTACACTGATGATGGTGAGGGTGTAACGGCATCGCTCACGACACCGGCTGGCGAGCGGACGATCCGCGCCCGCTATCTGGTCGGTGCGGATGGCGCACGCAGTCCGGTCCGCAAGGCCTCCGGCATCGACTTTGACGACCTCAATTTCGAAGAGCCATGGCTGGTCGTCGACGTACTGGTTGATGATTATTCAAAGTTGCCGACGGCGAACCTCCAGATTTGCAATCCGGAGCGCCCGACCACTTGCGTGCTGATGGGCGAGGGTCGGCATCGCTGGGAATTCATGATCAAACCGGGTGAGACCGCCGAACAGGTCAGCGAAGATGCCTTTATCGATAAACTGCTCGAGCCCTGGAATGTAAAAGGCGCCGTGCGGCTGGAGCGCAAGGCGGTCTATACGTTCCGAGCCCGTATTGCCGCGCAGTGGCGCAAGGGCCGCGTGCTGCTGGCAGGCGATGCCGCGCACCAGACACCGCCATTTGCCGGGCAGGGCATGTGTTCAGGCCTGCGCGATGCGGCAAACCTCGCCTGGAAGCTAGCGGCGGCGGTGAACAGCGCTGCGGATGATGGCTTGCTCGACACCTATCAGCCAGAGCGCGAGCCCAATTTGCGGGCCACCATCGCCATGGCGATCATGATGGGCAAGACCGTTTGCATCACCAGCCGGTTTGGGGCCTGGCTGCGTGACCTAAAGTTCAAACTTGGGCGCGCTCTGGGTAAGCTGCCGAATGGCCCGCCATCCTACCCGCCAATCTCGGCCGGGCACATTCGTTATGGGTCACCGGCTGCCGGCAGCTATTTCCCGCAACCTTTGGCGGATGATGGTACCCGGCTCGATGACGTGTTGGGCCCGGGCCATTGGCTGATTGCGCGCCATGATCTCAGCACCCAGTCGCTTCAGCCATTTGCCCGCCAGCTAGGGGATTGGCTGGATAGTTACGCATCGGATGCCGTGCTGGTGCGACCAGATCGCTACGTTTTTGGCACTGGGTCTGCAGCAGAACTGGATACCGCTTGGTCTGGAGGCCAATTTCTACAATGAATTCAGTGCAACCCTGCCAAAAATCGCGTCACAACATATAGAAATAAATACTTATTTTGATGCACGCGAATGACTTAGCTACAAGATTTGTATTGCGCGTAGTTTCTGCCCTACATAGACCATTGATGCTTGATAGGGGCGCGCAATGAAGAGCATTCTGGCAGCTCGGGTTTTGGTGGCTTTTGCTGCATTTTCTGCATCGCCGATTCTGGCGCAGGCGGGCTATGCCGATCCCGCTGGATCGGGTCCAATCATTGGCGCGATCAACTGGATTCAAGGCACCCTGCTGGGCACGGTCGCGACGGTCGTTGCGGTGATTGCTGTCGCGGTGGTTGGGCTGATGATGCTCACCGGTCGGATGAACTGGCGCTATGGCGCAACGGTGATCCTTGGCTGCTTCATTCTGTTTGGCGCCGCCAGCATCGTTGCCGGTATCCAGTCCGCCGCTGGCGGGTTCTGAAGGCACTGTTGGCGTGGACCCTGGCCTAACACGGGATCCACTGTTCGTGGGGCTTACCCGGCCGCAGATGTTTGCGGGCGTGACCTATAGCTACTGCGTGATCAACGGAGTGGTGTCGACCGAGTTTTTCCTGATCTTCAAGTCTGCCTGGGTTATTCTTCTGGCCGTGGCCGTGCATTTTGCCGGCTGGCTGGCCTGCCTGCGCGAACCGCGCATTTTCGATGTCTGGCTAATCCGCCTGGCTCGCTGTCCGCGGATCCCCAATTACCGGTTCTGGCGATGCAATTCCTATCGCGCTTGAACCCAGCCCGACCCGATTTCGCGCACGAGCAGAGCGCTGGGTCGCGGCTGCCCTATGCCCATCATGTCAACGATCGGGTGGTGCGGCTACGCGACGGCACGCTCATGCTGGCGATCCGCATGCAGGGCCTCTTGTTCGAGACAGCCGAAACGGATGAAATCAATTATCGCAAAAGCCTGCGCGATGCGATGCTGCGGGCCATCGGGTCTTCGCGTTATGCGATCTACCATCACATCGTCCGCCGCCGGGTTCAGGTTGAGCCCAGTGGGACGTTCCCTGATGCTTTCAGCCGCGATCTCGATGCGATGTGGCAGCAGCGGCTCGCGTCAAAATCGCTTTACACCAACGAACTGTTCCTCACGCTGATCCGTCGGCCGATGCAGGGCAGTGCCGGCGTTGGCAGCCGGATTGCCCGCTGGCTCGGCAAGGGCCGCAACAGCGCCGAAGCCGAGGCCTGGATGCTGGGCGAGGCCCGTGCGCTGGAAGCCGCAGGTGAGCAATTGCTGGCAGCGCTGGCCACCTATCGGCCGGCGATGCTCAGCGTCTACGATACGCCGCATGGCCCCTGTTCCGAGCCGCTTGAGATGCTGGCGCTGCTTTACAATGCCGACCTGGCCCCGGTCCGACTGCCCTATGGCGATGCTGGCGAAGTATTGCCCCGCCGCCGTGTAAGCTTTGGCGCCGATACGCTGGAACTGGCACCGACGGCGCAAGCCGTGCGCAGCCTTGCAGCGATCGTCTCTGCCAAGGATTATCCGGGCCAAACCGCCCCGGGCATGCTCGATGAGCTGCTGCGGATCCCGGCCGAAATGGTCATCACCCAAAGCTTTGCGTTCGTTGACCGGCAGGCAAGCCTGGGCCGGATGAACCTTGCGCTGCGCCGGATGAGGGCGTCCGATGATGAAGCGTTGAGCCTGCGTTCGGAATTGGCCCAGGCCAAGGATGAGGTTGCCGCCGGCCGCGCCGCCTATGGCGAGCATCATCTGACGGTCATGGTCCGGGGAGAAAGCCAGGCGGCTGTTGATGGCGGCGTGGCCGAAGTGCAATCTGCCCTGACCGACCTCGGCATGGTGACCGTGCGCGAGGATATTGGCCTGGAAGCAGCATTCTGGGCCCAGTTCCCTGGCAACTTCGGCTTCATCGTGAGGCGGGTACTGATCGGTTCGGCGAATTTCGCCAGCCTAGCCAGCTGGCACAATTTCCCGGCAGGCAAACCCTTTGGCAATCATTGGGGCGAGGCAGTCGCTACGTTTGAGACCACCGCCGCGGGGCCGTACCATTTCAACTTCCACCAAGGCGATCTGGGCAACTTCACGGCGATTGGTCCATCGGGTTCGGGCAAGACGGTGATCGTCAATTTCCTGTTGGCCCAGGCGCGCCGGTTTGCGCCGCGGATCGTCTTCTTTGACAAGGATCGTGGGGCCGAACTGTTCATTCGTGCGATCGGTGGGGTTTATGACATCCTGCGCCCCGGGGTCCCCAGCCGGATGAACCCACTGCTTCTGGTCGATTCGCCCGAAAACAGGCGGTTCCTGATCGAATGGATTGCCCAGCTGGTCGGCAGCGACGGAACGACCGTGACCATCGAGGACCTGGCGCAAATCAAGGAAGCGGTCGACGCATCGATGGCTTCGCCGCCTGCTTACCGGCGGCTTGCGAGCTTTGTCGAATTGCTGCGCGGGAACGATCGCCCGCACCCCAAGGACCTTTATGCCCGCATGCGCCCCTGGTGGGGCAAAGGTGAGCATGCCTGGCTGTTTGACAATGCCGAGGACCAAGTGGACCTGTCGCGCGACACCATTGGCTTCGACATGACCCGGCTGCTTGACGATCCGGTGCTGCGGACCCCGGCGATGATGTACATGTTCCACCGGGTTGATCAGGGGCTGGACGGCTCGCCTGCGATCATCGTTGTCGATGAAGGCTGGAAGGCTCTTGATGACGAGGTTTTCGTGGCGCGCATACGCGACTGGGAAAAGACCGTCCGCAAGCGCAACGGCATTGTTGGCTTTGTGACCCAGAACGCGGCCGATGCGCTGAACAGCCAGATCAGCTCCGCGATCGTGGAGCAAGCCGCGACCCAGATCTTCACCGCCAATCCCAAGGCCGCTCGTGCTGACTACGTGACCGGCTTTGGCCTGACCGACCATGAGTACGAGCTGATCCGCAGTCTGCCCGACACAGCGCATTGCTTCCTGGTCAAGCATGGCAATGAAAGCGTGGTTGTGCGGCTGGACCTGTCCGGGGCGGCAGAGGTTCTGACCATTCTTTCGGGACGCGAGAAGACCGTCAGGCTGTTCGATGAAATCCGAGCCAGGACCGGTGATGATCCCGCCGCCTGGTTGCCTGAATTGGTCAAGGTCGCATGATCGCCGCCTGTGCCCCGTTCGATCCGCTCGGCCGCTATGTCGGCAGCATTCTGGCGTGGGTCGATTGCCGGACAATGGGACTGGGCGAAGAGGCCTTTCGTGCGCTGGGCCCCGGATCGCCATTTGGCGCGGCGCTGACCGGCCTGCTCACGATCTATGTTGCTCTGATCGGCTATCGCCTGCTGCTGGGCGGCGAATTGACGGTGCGCGATGGCATGTCTGCCGCACTCAAGATCGGCGTGGTGCTGGCGCTGGCAACTCAATGGCCGGCCTGGCGGGTGCTGGTTTACGATGTCGCGACCAAGACCCCGGAGGCCGTAGCGGCCAGCTTCCTGAGCGTTTCTGGCTTGAATGGTGGTGGCTCGGAAATGCTGGCCGCACGGGTCGATGGGGTCAACGTCGCGCTGGGCCAGCTTGTGAATGAAAGTGCTTCCTTGTTGGCCAGCCCCACCGGGGCAGCTCCGGCTCGTCCGACGCAAACTGTGCTGTCCGAAGCGGCCGCCGTCAGCGCCAATGCCGCGATGGGGGCGCTGGTGGTTTCGGCTCTGGCCGGTCTGGTTGGTGTCAGGATCGTGATCGGTTTTCTTTTGGCGATAGGCCCGCTGTTGATCGCCTGCCTTTTGTTCGAAGGCTCGCGCGGACTCTTCATGGGCTGGCTGCGTGCGCTGGTCGGTACCCTGATTGCGGCAATTGCGGTTCCGGCGGTGCTGGCCTTGCAGCTGGCGATCATCGAGCCGCAAGTGCTGGCGCTGCAAGGCCTACTCAAGGCGGCGCAGCCGGTTGCCGCCCTGCCTCAACAGATTTATGGCACGACCTTGGTTTTCAGTCTGGCCGTTCTGGCCGTCCTTGCCGCCGGGGCGTGCATTGGCCTGGGCCTGGTCTGGCCGCGGGGCGGGCTGACAAGTCTCCTGTCGGCGGCGGTCCGGGAAACACAATCGCCAATGGGCTACCGTCGCAGCGGGGATGGACCGGCGCTGAGCCGCTCCCGGCAGATCGCTGCGGCCGCCGCTTCTATTAGCCTGCGTGAGGAGCGGCTCGGGACTATCACCGCGCCGCCGCGCCGGCTGGCGCTGCCACGCCCGGCCAGCATGGCGCCCGAACAGGAATTGCAATTTGCCGCCCTGCCGCTGGGCCAGACCGGCCGGCGCAGGATGCTTCGCCAATCGGTTGGAGCGCGGCGGCGGGATGAGCTGACATGACCAATACCAACCACCAGATCGAGCCGGCCGACGATCGCGAGGCCTATTTCGCCGAAGCGCGAAGCTGGGGAGCCGATCGCGCTGCTGAGGCCGCAAGATCCCGCCGCAATGCCTGGATCGTGGCGTCGATCGCCACTGGGATCGCCGCGCTTGAAGCCCTGGCGCTGATCGCACTGGCGCCGATCAAGACCGTGGTGCCCTATACCGTGATGGTCGATCGAACGACCGGCTTCGTCCAGGTTCTGGAAGGCACCCAACCTGCTTCTGTCAAGCCCAATACCGCGCTGACCCATTCGATGCTGGCGCAGTATGTCATCGCGCGCGAGAGCTTCGACATCAACAGCCTGGCCCAGCAATACAAGAAGGTTGCGCTGTGGTCAGGCGGGGAAGCGCGGCGTGACTATCTGGCGCTGATGCCGATGTCGAACGCCCTCAGCCCGCTTAACGTCTATCCCCGTTCGACCCTGATCAACACCAAGATCGAAAGCGTCATGCCATCGGGCGCCGATAGCGTGCAGGTCCGGTTCTCGGCCGAACGCCGTGATCCGGGCCAGGCCGCAGCAGCAACCGGGCGCTATGTCGCGCAGATCCGGTTCCGTTACAGCGGCGAGCCGCTTTCGCTGGACGATCGGCTGGCTAATCCGTTGGGCTTTCAGGTGATCGAATATCGCAGGGACCAGGAACTGGCACCGCAGGCCTTGCCGGTGTCCGGGCCTGCAACGACCCCGGCCTTGATTGGCTCTGTCGTCCCCCCGCTTCGCCGGGCGGGCGCAAATTGATCCGGCTCTTGCCCTTGTTGGCTGCCCTTGGCCTGCTTGCCGCCCCGCTCGCGGCAGAGGTTGTTCCGACCCCGGGCCTCACCGATCCGCGGATCCAGTCGGTTGCCTACGACCCGGACGAGGTTGTCGCCCTGCGCCTAGCCGAGGGCTTTGCGGTGACGATCCGCTTTTCGCCGGATGAGCGGATCGAGCTGGTGACGCTGGGAGATCCGGGTGGATGGCAGGCGCAGGTCAGCCGCCGTGCCGATGCCTTGGTGGTCAAGCCAGCAGGTGGTGCACAGCCGACTAACCTGACCGTGATCACCGACCAGCGCAGCTATGCTTTCGCGCTTTACGAAAGCAGTGCCGCCGCGCAGATTCAGCCGTTTGTCCTGAACTTTGTTTATCCGGCGATCCGCCAGGAAGCCGAACAGGTGGCCACCGAAAAGCCCGCACGCTACGAGCTGAAGGGTGACCGCCCCTTGTGGCCCGAAAGCATTTCCGATGACGGCCAGTTCACGTCGCTACGCTGGGCTGAAGATGCTGCCCTGCCCGCTGTTTACCAGGAGGACCAGCAGGGGCAATTGGCACTGGTCAACGGCTTGATGCGCGACGGTGTTTTCGTGATCGAAGGTTTGCCCACCCGACTGGTCTTCATTCGGGGCAAGGCGCGGGCTACAGCCCTTCGGGTGAGCAAGGCCAGCGATGACTGAAGAGCCTAACGACCTGAACCCGCAAATCGAACTGCCGCAGGAAGCTGTTCCGCTGCCGCTGATTATCGGACTGGCGTTGCTGCTGGGGTTGGGGCTGTTTCTTTACCTCGATTCCAATCGCCGCGCGATGATGGGCGATATCGATGGGGCGAGGGCAGGCAATCAGACGAGCGGCCCGCCCGCGCCGGTGCCCGATCTGATCATTCCGCCGCCCGAACCGCCCCCGGCGCCGCCGGTCGTTCCCGATCCCGGCCGGGCCATGCCGGCGGCTCTGGCAACGACAGCGCAGCCAATGATGCCGCGCCTCGGCCCGGCGAATGTCTCGGTGGGCAAAGGTGCGGATCCTGCTGTAACGGTCATGTTCCGGCGTCCGCGCGGTAATGAGCCGGCCCTGGTGGCCGATCTGACTGCGGGCAGCGGCGCACCGGTCAACGGTTCCAACCCGGCGGCAGCAGAGACGGGGGACGATGCGGTCCGCGCGACGATCATCCGCAATCGCGGCTCGATCATCCCGCAGGGGGCGATCATTGCTGCCACGCTTGAAACGCCGCTCGATTCCGACCGACCCGGCCTGGCCCGGGCGATTACATCGCAAGACGTGCGCAGTTTTGACGGGACCAAGGTGCTGATCCCGCGCGGCAGCCGCCTGATTGGTGAGTTCAAGGCTGAAACCGGGGCCGGGCTTCGCCGCGTGCTGGTCACCTGGAACCGGCTCATCCGCCCTGACGGAGTGGCTATCCGCATCGGTTCGCCCGTTACCGATGCGATGGGCGGGGCAGGGGTGCCGGGGCGGGTCAACACCCATTTCCTTGAGCGGTTCGGCAATGCCGTTTTGCAATCGGCCCTGACGGTTGGCGTCAACCTGGCCTCGCTGCCGCGTGACAGCGCCGGAGTCTATGTTGGACTGCCGGCGACCGCCGCCGAAGTCAGCCGATCGATTGCGCCCAGCAACCCGCGTTCGCCCACCGTCAAAGTTCGAGAAGGGGCGCAGGTTGCGGTGCTGGTGGCGCGTGATCTTGACTTCAGCGGGACACCACCGGTCCGATGACGGCTGAAGCCCCCTTGCGCTTCCTTGATACCTATCTCGCGCCGTTGCAGACCTATCTGGCGCGCACGGAAGTGACTGACCTTTTCATCAACCGGCCGGGCGAACTGTGGGTTGAGACGATTGGTGGGGTGGTCGAGCAGCACGCGCTGCCTGAGCTGGACGAGGACAACCTCTGGCGGCTTGCCCGGCAGATTGCCGGATTGGCCCACCAGGGGATCAATCGCGAATATCCGTTGCTGGCCGCGACGCTACCCGGTGGCGCGCGGGTCCAGATTGTGGCGCCGCCCGCCACCAGGGCCGGGTTCGCAATAGCCATCCGCAAGCACGTTGTTCCGGACCTGACCCTGGCCGATTACCTTGGTGACGGAGCGTTTGATGCGGCGGACTTTGCCCGCGGCCGGCCGCAACTGCGGGCAATTGCCGGACCGCCCGGTGAGGGACCGGCCGACCTTGCGCGCTATCTGGGTGATCTGGTCAGGGCGCGTTGCAATATTCTGATCTCTGGCGGCACCTCGACTGGCAAGACCACTTTCCTCAATGCGCTGATCAAGGAAATCCCCGCACACGATCGGCTGCTGCTAATCGAGGATACGGCGGAAGTCGTCATTCCCGCAGCCAATTCGGTCGCCCTGCTGGCCGTAAAGGGCGCGCTTGGCGAGGCCCGTGTTACGGCTAATGACCTGCTGCAGGCTGCGCTGCGGATGCGCCCGGACCGGATAATCCTGGGCGAGGTCCGTGGCAGCGAAGCCCTGACATTCCTGCGCGCGATCAACACTGGCCATCCTGGGTCACTGACCACGATCCATGCCGACAGCCCGGCTGGAGCGATTGAGCAATTGGCGTTGATCGCGCTCCAGGCGGGAACACGGCTGACCCGTAGTGATATTGTCGATTATGTGTCCAATACCATCGACGCGATTGTTCAGCTTGAGCGACACGAAGGCCGCCGCAGGATCGCGCAGGTCATGCTGACGCGAACCTGATTGCGCGATTGCAGCTGCGGAAAACCGCGGAACGACTTATTCCATTGCGGCAAGTTGTCTCATAGCTTCGAAGCCGGGTCAGGGCTCCTTCGGCGAAGACCGAAGAGCAAGCGACAATGATCGTGTCTAGTCGAAAGGCTGCAGCGCGGCACATATTGTCGGTGGAGGGGCAATGACCGACGCTCTTAATTCGGCCAATGTGGTCGCCAATTCCTTGGTTGAACGGAGGCTGCCGGGTGACCAAGGGCTATCCGCCAATAATCAGGTTGGACCTTCGGGATTGCAGGCAGGGCTGGGCGTTGCGGCGGCCCTGTCGCTTGCCGCCTGCGGTTCTGGCGGAAGCGGCACTGGCGGCGGTGGGGCACCAATCCCTACGCCAAGCCCGACCCCAAGTCCCGTTCCCTTATCGCTGTCTCAAGCCTCGCGGTTCTTATCCCAGGCTGCCATCGGTTATGGCAAGGCCGACATTACCGCGCTGACCGGGTCATCGATTTCGGTCTGGCTCAACACCCAGTTTGCCACACCACGCCGGCAGAAGTTTTGGGATTTCCTAATTGCCGGCGGATATGATGCCGCAGCCAACGTGAATACCAACGCTGGCTTCGATCCGATGGTCTGGTCGCAGTTGATCAGTGGCGGGGATGTCCTGCGCCAGCGGGTCGGCCTTTCGCTCCTCAACATGTGGGTGACCTCGATCGACGGGTTCGGTGCCCCGTGGGAGTCTTTCATCATGGCGGCTTACCTGGACGTCCTGTGGGACAATGCTTTCGGTAATTACCGCGACATCATGGAGGGGGTCTCCACCAGTGCGGCCATGGGCTATTACCTGACCTTTCTGGGCAACCAAAAGGCCAACCCAGCCACCGGTTCGATCCCGGATGAGAACTATGCGCGCGAATTGATGCAGCTTTTCACAATCGGGCTGAATCAACTCAATATGGACGGTACCCCGGTTACATCAGGCGGGAATCCCGTGCCAACCTACACCCAGGAGGAGGTCAGCCAGCACGCCCGCGTGTGGACCGGCTATGCTCTGGCAAGTGGCGATAATTCAACCCCAGCACGCTTTCGACTGCCGTTGGTGATCAATCCTGCACAGCATGAAACCGGGGCAATCAACTTTCTCGGCATTTCGATCCCGTCGGGGCATGACGGAGCGACAGCGCGCCGCATGGCGCTGGACGGATTGTTCGCCAACGCCAGTTTGCCGCCGTTCGTATCAAAGCAGCTGATCCAGCGCATGGTGACCAGCAATCCCTCGCCAGCCTATGTCAACCGGGTCGCAAACGTGTTCGTCAACAATGGCAGCGGCGTGCGCGGAGATATGAAGGCCGTGATCCAAGCTATCCTCACGGACGTTGAGGCCCGCGACGATAGCCAGGTTGATAGCGCGAGTTTCGGAAAACTGCGCGAGCCTGTGGTGCGGATGGTGCAATGGGCAAGAGCGTTCGGAGTTACCTCACCGACCAATGCCTGGCCGTTTGGTAACAACGCATCTTCATCCACGCGCTTGGCCGAAAGCCCGGGCCGGGCGCCAAGCGTCTTCAACTGGTTCCGGCCCGGATACACCCCACCGGGCACGGCCATCGCCAGCAAAGGCATGGTTGCGCCAGAATTTCAGATTGCCAACGAGCCGTCTGTAATCGCATATATCAACTACATACAGACGCTGATCATCAATGGCGCCGGAGAGGCAAAGCCGAATTATGATGAGCTTACTCCGCTAGCGACCGACAGTTCCGCACTCTTGAACGAACTTAACCTGATTCTGGCGGCCGGCCAGATCGGCGCCACGACAATTGGCCAGATGAAGGTCGCCCTGGATACTATCTCCGTCGCGACTAGCACTGGCATTACCAACCGCATTCAGGCCGCGATCGTACTGGTCATGGCTTCGCCCGAATATCTTGTGCAGCGCTAGCAAGAAGGCCCACGGACATGAGCATGGACCAATCACGCCGCGCCTTCCTGAAGCGCGCTTCAGCCCTGTCGATTGCCGGTCAGGCATCATCCTTTGTCCTGAACCTTGCGGCATCGGGGGAAGCGGCAGCCGCCACGGCCAGCGATTACAAGGCGCTAGTTTGTGTCTTCTTCTATGGCGGCAATGACTATGCCAACACCTTGCCGCCTTACGACAACGCACGGCACGCGTTCTACACCTCCCAGCGCCCGGGCTTTGCCCTGACGCAGGCCGCCCTGCAACCGACACTGCTCAATCCTACCACGCCGCTTCCTGGCGGGGCGCAGTATGCGTTGGCACCGGGCCTCGCCTCGCTGATGCCGATTTTCAATTCCGGTCGGATGGCGGTGATGCTCAATGTCGGCACGCTGGTGCAGCCAACCACGAAGGCGCAGTACCAAGCCCGTTCGGTCTTGCTACCGCCCAAGCTACTGAGCCACAATGACCAGCAAAGTTACTGGCAGGCTTCATCACCTGAAGGCGCGGCGACGGGCTGGGGAGGCCGGATCGGCGACTTCCTGCAATCGGGGAATGGTAATGCCTCGCTGACCTGCATTAACCCGTCGGGCAATGCGGTTTTCTTGACCGGCCGGGCGGCGGTGCAATATGCGGTATCAACAACGGGCCCGATTGCGCTCAACTCGCGCACCAATCTGAACGGATCAACCGCTGCCGCTACCATGCTGCGGCAACTGATTGCTAATCCTGGTGGGAAGCATGATTTTCAGGTCGCCATCAGCGATATCGGCAAGCGCGCGCTTGAGTTGCAATCCCTTGTTGCCAACGCTTTGGCGATCGCACCAACAACGAGAACGCCATTTCCGGCTGCGGTAGATGCATCCAGCTCCCTCGGAGCGCAATTGCAGCTTGTCGCCAAGCTGATTTCGGTCAGCCAGGAACTCGGCGTCAAGCGCCAGGTCTTTTTTGTCTCGACAGGTCGGTTTGATATGCATGATGGGCTTGGTGCGCTCCATCCTGTGCTGATGCAGAATGCATCGAACGCCATTCGCGCCTTCTATGATACCACCGTGGAACTCGGCGTCGCTAACAAGGTGACCACTTTCACCGCGTCGGACTTTGGCCGTGCGCTCACCGCCAACAATGATGGGACGGACCACGGTTGGGGATCAATGCACTTTGTGGTGGGTGGTGCGGTCAACGGCGGGCGCTATTATGGCGTCAACCCAACCCTGGCGAACAATGGCCCGGACGATATCGGGCAGGGCCGATTGATCCCAACCATGTCAGTTGATCAGTACGGCGCGACCCTGGCCAGCTGGTTTGGGGTTTCAGCGGGCGACTTGCCGACCGTGTTCCCGAACCTGCGCAACTTTGCGGGTTCGGCTTTGGGGACCAATCTGGGCTTCGTCTGACGCGCCAGCCGCCGAAAGCCTTTTCGCCTTTGGCGGGATCAAAGTTCCACCCGCTTCAGCCCCGGCGAAAGCAGATGGATCGCAGCCACGGCAATGAAGTAGGTGATCGTGCAAGCGATGAAGATCAGCGTATAGTTGCCATTGGTGGCTTCCAGCACCAGGCCGGTAGACTTGGCCATGATCATCCCGCCGATCCCGCCGGCAAACCCGCCCAGGCCAATGGCGGATCCGACCGCTCGCTTGGGGAACATGTCAGGCGGCAGCGACAGCAGGTTGGAACTGAACGATTGGTGACCCGCGAGCGCGATGCCGATCAGCAGGACCGCCAGCCACATGTTTGAAAGCCCGGAGACAAACAGCAGGGGCAGGACCATGCAGCCCGAAAACAGCAGGGTTGCTTTGCGGGCGAAGTTGGGCGTGCGCCCGCGCTGGATCAGCTTGGACGAAATCCAGCCACCCGCGACCGACCCGACATCGGAAAGCAGGTACATGATGATCATCGGCAGCAGCACAACCTTGAGATCGACGTTGTAAGTCGTGCTGAAATACTTCGGCAGCCAGAACAGCATCAGGAACCAGACGGGGTCGGTCAGGAACTTGGCCACGGCAAAGGCCCAGGCTTCGCGCATGGTGATCAGGCGGCGCCATGGAACCTGGTCTACTTTTTCCGGCGGATCATGCTCGATCCAGGCTAACTCGGCTTCGCTCACCGAGCCGCTTTCGCGCGGGTTGGAATAGAGCTTCCACCAAAGTGCCAGAAGCGCCACGCCGAACAGGCCCGACCAGATGAAGGTCTCGCGCCAGCCCAGGCCCAGATGGTTCATGAACAAGGCCAACACGGGTGCGGTAAGAATTACGCCGATGGTAGTGCCAGAATTGACCCAGCCGATCGCCAGTGCACGTTCCTTTTGCGGGAACCATTCGCTGCTGCTGCGGGCAACGGCCGGGAAGTGTCCGGCCTCGCCCACACCCAGCACCACGCGTGCAGCCATAAATCCGGCGACGGTCGAGGCGAAGCCATGGGCAACATGGCCGATCGTCCAAACGGTGATGGCGATGGCATAGCCGATCTTTGGCCCGAACCGGTCAATCAGCCAGCCCATGACCAGGAATCCCATGGCATAGGCGGCCTGGAAGGCGGTAACGATTGTGCCGTAATCGTTCTCGCTCCAGCCCATCTCCTTGCCCAGTGAAGGGGCCAGCAGGCCAAGCATCGTGCGATCGACATAGTTGACCGTCGTGGCGACGAAGAGCAACGCGATGATCAGCCAGCGGCGGCGGCCATCCGGCTTGGCAATGCCCGCGGCTGCGGCAGGGGTGCTTTGGATCATCGGCCTCTCCACTCTGCGGCCGGGGTTGGTCCGGTCCGCGCTTGTCTTTGCCCTAGCGCGGTTGCGCCAGGCTGATCATGCAGGACAGCGAGCCATGCTCGCCAAACACCGCGGTCACCTTCTGACCAGGCTCTACCGGGTGGACCCCGGTGATCGCACCGGTGGAAACCCACAGCCCTTGCGACAGGTCGAATCCGCGCGCGCTGAGATTGCCAAGCAGGAAGCGAACCGCGCCATAGGGACCATCCAGCATGGTCGCGGCGGTTGCCTCGCCCACGGTCTCGCCTGCGACTTCGGTGCGCACGACAATTGCGCAAAGATCCAGCTCGCGCCAACCGTCCAGCACCGGCCCCATCACCACACCGTGGTTGTTGCCAAAATCGGAAACGGTGACCAACGGGCCATCCGCATTGATCCGCGGATAGGGCGAACTGGCGACTTCGATCCCCAGGCGCACTTCGTCAAGAATGGCGCGGGTGCCGGCGTCATCGCTCGGCACTTCGCCGTTCCAGCCGGGCGCGACGTGCAGCAGCAGTTCGGCCTCGCCAGCCGCAAAGCCGCCGGCGAAAACCGGCATGGCCGGAACTTCGCCATTGGCAGCAGAGACAACCTCGTCCGCAAAGACCGGACCGGACAGGCGGTTGGCACCCAACTGGCTGTCGAGCGGCGGGAAAATCCGGCCCACCTTCCATCCGGCGACGGCGCGGCCATCAAGCCGGATCGCGGCGTCCTGGATGCGGTAGGCAGAGGCAAGGTCTTGCGGTGCGACGCCCGGATATTCGGCAAGCGCCCGCGCCGCGCGGCGGGCGGAAACAAATGCCGTGGCAACGGATTGGGCCTGCTCGGTCAAACTCTACCTCTCGTCTCGATCATCATGCCCGGCTTGTTCCGGTGCTTGTCGCGGTGGCTAAAGGAAACCGGTGTCATTGGCAAGTCTGCGTCTCTGCAAGCCGGTCGGATTACAGCGTTACGCCGCGTTTCCAGATGGCGATCGCGCGTTGTCCGGCACGCTCTGCGGCGGTCGGCTCGCCGCTGGCGATCGCAGCGAGGCGGGCGGCGAAAGCCTGGTCCGCCGCCGCCAGGCCTTCGCGCAGGGCGAGCGAGGCGTCGAAATCGATCCAGTGGCGCTTAGCCTCGGCCAGTGTCTGGTTCGAGGCCACTTTCACAGTTGGCACCGGGAAGCCGAGCGGGGTGCCGCGCCCGGTGGTGAACAGCACCAGCGTTGCGCCCGCAGCCGCCAGTGCTGATGACGATACGGCATCGTTACCCGGCGCTTCCAGCAGGGTCAGCCCGGCCCGGCGCACCTGCTCGCCATAGTCGATCACGTCGACCAGCGGAGCATTACCACCTTTTTGCACCGCGCCGAGCGACTTCTCTTCCAGCGTGGTGATCCCGCCGGCCAGATTCCCCGGTGAGGGGTTTTCCGAAACCGGCAGGCCCTGATCGAGGTAATAGCGCTTGAATCGGTTCACGAGGCCGGCAGCGGCATCGAACACCGGTGCGTCGATCGCCCGGTCGAGCAGGGCCTGTTCGGCGCCGAAGATTTCCGGAATCTCGGTCAGGATCGCCCGTCCGCCAGCAGCACAGAGGCTCTCCGCCAGGCGGCCAAGAAGCGGATTGGCGGTCAGGCCTGAGAACCCGTCCGACCCGCCGCATTTGAGGCCGATGGTCAGGGCCGAGAATGGCAGTTCGACCCGCTGGGCCAGCGCCGCCTGCTCGACCAGGTCATCGATCAGCGCTGCCGCTGCTGCCAGTTCGTCGCCCGCACTCTGGCTGGAAAGCAGTCGAACCTTGCCGCGCGCGGCCGGCGGAACGGCCTCCAGCAGCGCGTCCAGCTGGTTTGATTCGCAGCCCAACCCCAGCAGCAGCACGCCAGCGGCGTTGGGGTTGGTTGCAAGACCTGCGAGCAGGTCCCGCGTCCCGGCAAGGTCATCACCCAGTTGCGAGCAGCCATGCGGATGGGCAAAGGCATAGACACCGTCGACCCGCCCGGCATGCCGCGCATGCGCGGTCCGGGCCACCTCCTCTGCCGTGATGCCGACACAGCCAACGCTGGGCAGGATCCAGATTTCGTTGCGCGTGGCAGCACTGCCGTCTGCGCGCAGGTAGCCTTGCCAGGTTGGCAGGTCAGTTGCCGCGCCAGCGCAGGGCGCCGCCGAACCCGCGCGGTAGGTCAGCTCCCCGGAAAGTGCCGTAACGAGATTGTGGCTGTGCACATGCTCACCCGCGGCGATTGCTGCACTCGCCCGCCCGATTGGCTGGCCATACTTCACCACCACCGTGCCTGCCGGCAGATCGACCAGCGCCAGCTTGTGGCCCTGTGGGATGTCGGACGTCGCCGGCACACCGGCGATCTCTTCGCCTGCGGCAATCGCGCGCAGGGCAACCGCTACACTATCGGCCGGGTGGATCTGCAGTGCGGCCGGGAACTTGTGCAAGATGGGTCCTTGGCATATGGTAACCGGTGTCAATATTGCCTTTGTGCTCGCGGGAAGGCAAGGGGGGATGACGCCCGGTCGCTTGGCCGGCAGGCGCAAGGGGAAGGCATGGCGGGCACATCCGGCCGCAAGGGCAAGCCGACGATCAACGATGTCGCGCGTCTGTCGGGCGTGTCGAAGAAGACCGTCAGTCGTGTTATCAATCGTTCGCCGCTGCTCAACCAGGCAACGCGCGAAAAGGTCGAGGCGGTTATCGCCGAGCTGGGCTATGTGCCCAACCCGCAGGCGCGCCAGCTGGCGTTGCGACGCAACTTCTCGCTGGGGCTGATCTATGACAACCCCAACGCGCAGATGGTCCTCAACTTCCAGGAAGGCGTGCTGGATGCGATCCGGGGGAGCGAATTCGCGCTGGTGATCCACCCGGTTGATCGCCACGACCCAGGCCTGTTCGATCAGGTTCGCAAGTTCATTGAGCAGCAGCGCTTCTATGGCGTAATGGTCCTGCCGCCGCTGTCCGAGAATGACGCCTTCTTCGCCCTGCTCGATGAACTGGGGTGCAACTATGTCCGCATGGGTTCGGCCGAGCTCGACGATCCGGCGCACCTCGTCCAATCGAACGACCGTCAGGCCGTGCGCCATGCGGTCGAATACCTGATCGCGCAGGGACACAAGCGGATCGGCTTGGTCGAAGGGCCGGACGGCTTCCGCTCGGCCCTTGAGCGCCGCGAAGGCTGGCGCGAGGCGGTCAGCGCGCATGGTCTGCCCGCTGACATCAGCCTGACCGCGCGCGGCAATTACACCTTCGAATCCGGCAAGGAAGCTGGCGTCTCGCTGCTCGACCTGCCGCATCCGCCCAGCGCGATCTTTGCCAGCAACGATGTGATGGCCGCGGGTGTGGTCCATGTTGCGCGTGAACGCGGGCTGGTCGTACCCGGCGATCTCTCGGTAGTCGGCTTTGACGATACGGCCATTGCCGCAACGATCTGGCCACCATTGACGACGGTGCGCTGGCCGATCCGGACCATGGCCCGCTCTGCCGCAATGAAGCTGATCCATCCCGAAACTGCAGGCAAGGAGCAGTCGCTGTTTCCGACTGAATTTGTCCCCAGAGCGTCGGTTTCCGCCCCCAAGCCCTGAATTGCCGCGCGCTGCAGATGAGTGCTTGATCTGGGTAATGACACCGGTTACCTAGAGGTCAAATAGACATCCAGCAGGAAAGATTGCACCCATGAAGATCGCCTTGATCATCGAGAACAGCCAGGCCGCGAAGAACGCGATCGTGCACGAGGCGCTAACCTCTGTTGCCGAGCCGCTGGGCCACCAGGTCTTCAACTATGGCATGTACACGCCGGAAGACGCCGCATCGCTGACCTATGTGATGAACGGGTTGCTTAGCGGCATCCTGCTCAATTCCGGTGCGGCGGATTTTGTTGTGACTGGCTGCGGCACCGGCATGGGTTCGATGCTGGCGGCAAATGCGATGCCGGGCGTGTTCTGCGGGCTGGTGATTGACCCGACCGATGCCTTCCTATTCAGCCAGATCAACGATGGCAACGCGATCTCGATGCCCTATTCGAAGGGCTTCGGGTGGGCCGCCGAGCTCAACCTGCAGGACTGCTACCGCAAGATCTTCGAGAATGAAGGCGGTGCCGGCTATCCTAAGGAACGCGCCCACTTCATGGCTGCCAACCGCAGCAAGCTGAAGGACATGAAGGCCGCTTCGTGCCGCGACATGCTGACCGTACTCAAGACGGTCGACCAGGATCTGCTCAAGGCCGCGATCGCCGGCGAAAAGTTTGCCGAGCTGTTCTATCCGAACTGCCAGGACCAGGCGATCGCCGACTACCTCCGGGCGCTCTGATGGCGATCTCGTTCTCGCTTGCGGGCAAGGCCGCGCTGGTCACCGGGGCCAATACCGGGATCGGCCAGGCCATTGCCATTGCCTTGGCGGAGGCCGGGGCCGACGTAGCGCTGGCCGGCCGCAGCGAGCCGACCGAAACGCTGGCAATGCTCGCCGCAACGGGGCGCAAGGCCGTGAATATCAGGGCGGACCTCTCGTCGACCGAGCCGGTCCAGCGCGTGATCGACGAGGCGCTCGCGGGTCTTGGGCGGCTTGACGTGCTGGTCAACAACGCCGGGATCATCCGCCGCGATGACCTGCTCCAGTTCTCGGAAGAGGACTGGGACGCGGTGATGGATACCAACCTCAAGACGCTGTTTTTCCTGAGCCAGGCCGCCGCGCGGCACATGGCTGAGCGCGGATCGGGCAAGATCGTCAACATCGCCAGCTTGCTGACATTCCAAGGTGGCATTCGCGTGCCAAGCTATGCTGCGGCCAAATCGGGCGTTGGCGGCGTGACCAAGGCCATGGCAAATGAGCTGGCGCCCAATGGCGTGCAGGTCAACGCGATTGCCCCGGGCTATATCGCTACCAACAATACTGCCGCATTGCAGGCTGACGAAACGCGCAACCGCCAAATCCTTGAGCGGATCCCCACCGGGCGCTGGGGACGGCCAGAGGATATTGCCGGGGCTGCGGTGTTCCTCGCTTCCGAGGCGTCAGACTATGTCACCGGCCAGGTCCTGGCTGTCGACGGCGGCTGGCTGGCGCGGTAAGCATCAGGCATGACAGTCACCTGCTTTGGCGAACTCCTGCTGCGGCTGACCCCTCCGGGTTCGCAGCTGATGGTCCAGGCGGACAGTCTGGAGCTGCATCCGGGCGGGGCTGAGGGCAATGTTGCTGTGGCCCTGGCTAACCTGGGCCACGCGGTTCGGTTTGCCGGGCTGGTCAGCGAAAATGCCTTGGGTGATCGCGCCGTTGCGGCCCTGCGCAGCGCGGGCGTCGATACTGCGTTCCTTGCCCGCGCGCCGGGGCGTATGGGCATCTACTTCATGGAGGACGGCGCGGGTCCCCGCCCCTCCGCCATCACCTATGACCGCGCTGGCAGCGCCTTTGCCGAGGCCGATCTCACCGCGATCGACTTTGCCGGCGCGCTCGCCGGGGCGCGGCTGTTCCACACCGGCGGGATCACTCCTGCGCTTGGCCCCAAAGGTGTGGCGCTGGCTAAAGCCGCCAGCGGCGCCGCGCTGGCGGCCAAAGTCCCGATCTGCTTCGATGGCAATTATCGCGGCGCATTGTGGTCCAGCTGGGACAGCAATCCCGGCGCGATCCTGCGCGAGCTGGTAGCTGACGCCACAATCCTGATTGGCAACCACCGCGATGTTTCGCTGATGCTCGGCCAGACCTTTTCCGGTGACGGGGCAGAACGGCGGCGCGAAGCGGCAGAGGCTGCCTTTGCCGCTTTCCCGAAGCTCCAGTTGATTGCCTCGACCGCGCGACATCTGGTCACCTCGGACCATCACCGCATCGCGGCGCGAGTCGACAGCCGGGTGGCATCGCACCAGACCGCAGAGATCGACGTGACCGGAATCGTTGGGCGGATCGGCACGGGCGATGCCTTCGCCGCCGGAGTGCTCCACGCTTGGCTTGAAGGCGGGGACGAACGTTCACTGGCAGAAACCGGCCTTGCGCTCACCGCACTCAAGCACACCGTGCCCGGCGACATGTGTCTGGTGAACCGCGCTACTCTTGAGAGTTTTTCGGCCAGCGGCGGCGATGTCCGGCGCTGAGGGCTGGAGCCGTCGGGCGCTTTTTGCAGGCGCCGCCGCATTTGCAGTCTGTCCGCAGCTTGCGTTAGCTGGACCTACCAAGGCCAAGGCGATGCTTGGCATCCGCTACGGCAGCGCTGCCCGATTTCAAGCGCCAGAGCCGCTGCCTTTCGGCCAGCCCGATTTTGCTGCGACTTCTGTGCTCGGTCCGTCTTGTCCCCAGCAGGGCCCGCGCTACCAGCCGCAGAGCGAAGACTGCCTGTTTCTTAACGTCTGGACGCCTGATACCCAGCCGGCCAAGCCCAAGCCAGTGATGGTCTACATCCACGGCGGCGCCTATTCGACCGGCTCGGTCGCCGATCCGCTGAACGACGGGGCGAAGCTGGCCCAGCGCGGCGATGTGGTGGTGGTGACGGTCAACCACCGGCTCAACGTGTTTGGTTACCTCTACCTGCCCGACCGTTTCCCTGACAGCGGCAATGCCGGCCAGTTGGACCTGATCCTCGCGCTCAAATGGGTCCAGGCCAATGTGGCCAAGTTTGGCGGCGATCCGGGCAATGTCACGGTTTTCGGTCAGTCGGGCGGCGGGGCCAAGATCGCGACCTTAATGGCCATGCCTGAGGCCAGGGGCCTGTTCCACAAGGCCATTACCATGAGCGGCCAGCAGGTTACCGCATCGGGCCCGCTCAACGCCCGCAAGCGCGCGCAGGCCTTTGTCGACAAGCTGGGCGCGGATCCGGCCGCGGCTCCGGTCGAGGCGCTGGTTGCAGCGCTTTCGGCGACCGATCCGGTGCTGGGCGGCGGGGTCTATTTGGGGCCGGTGCTGGATATGAAGCACCTGCACCGACATCCGTTCTGGCCCGATCCTGCGCCGCAGGGCAATACGATCCCGATGCTGCTGGGCAATACGGTTGCCGAAACGCGAGCGTTCTTCCCGCCCGAGCATCCCAAGCTGCAGGGGCTCGATTGGGGCAACCTGCCCCAGCGCGCTGGGCCGGAGCTGAAGGTCGATATCGATCCTGCCTGGGTCGTCGCACAGTTCCGTGCCCGCTATCCGGCAGACAGCGCGGAGCAGGTCTTCCACCGCATGGTCACCGCTGGCCGCTCCTGGCGCGGCCAGGTTGAGGAAGCCGATGCCCGCGCCCGTGCCGGCGTCAAGCAGACCTGGGTCTACCAGCTCGATTTCGAGCAGGCCAAGCACACCGATGATATCGGCCTGTCGTTCGGCACCTTCGAGAACCCGGCTCCCGCCCGCCAGGCGATGAGTGATCGGGTGATGGATGCCTTCGTCCGCTTCGCCCGCACCGGTAATCCAGGCTGGACCAACTATACCGCATCCGGGCGCGAGACGATGGTGTTCGACAGCGTCAGCCGAGTGATCAAGGACCCGCGCAAATGGGAGCGGGAACTGTTTGCCCGGGTGCCCTATATCCAGCCCGGTAGCTGAACTTCAGGGCTGATTGTTGGGATAGCTGATGATCAGCGACAGCGGCTTGCGGCCCAGCTGCCGGATCCCGACGACCGCACCTTTGTAGAGATAGGCGGCCATGCCCGGCTTCAGGCGGCTGCGCTGGCCATCCGAGACAACTTCGCCTTCACCGCCGAGGACGTAGTAGACTTCGTCATGGTTGATCGGGTGTTCGCCGATCGCCGCCCCGCGGTGCAGGACCCGGCGGCGGAATTCCATCGCCCGCGGCTGGGGCAC